>JACCDG010424010.1_pt1 | contig 12246 bp, 8 predicted proteins | sample 7442471 | NCBI WGS metagenome assembly JACCDG01 (sample SAMN15323444, study PRJNA562643) | freshwater metagenome | isolation source: river surface water | place: USA:Blue River Watershed | collected 2017-08-17 | reverse complement strand
GCAAATTATTAATATCACGATTTAGCACATTCCTTATAAACGCCTGAATGTTCCCACGACCAATCGTCGCAAACGTCTCCTTCTCTTTATCGGTCATCCCAAACAAAAAGCTAATTCGGTCAATAATCTTCGGCAACCCAAAATCAACTCCTACACTTCCTCCAATATCTTTTCGGTGAATGTAGCTGTATAAACTTTCTGCTAAAATCTCGAAGGCTTTTATTTCTAAATTCCCACCGTCTATAAGCTCTCCATTTTCACCTCGCTTCGCCTGCGCAATCAAACCTCCTTGAATGTGCAGCATTTCTTTTATTACCGCACTCACGCTTTCCGTACCTACTATTGATGCCATCTGGTCTATCCACTGATGATCACCACGACGCACCTCCGCCCCAAATTCAAACGACGGGGGAGTAAAGTTATTAGGATTATAACCAATTTTGGCACTTAATTTTCCGCTAAAGCCTTCACTCTTCATAACGCGATACACCGATTTCAAAAGCAGTTTATCAAGCTTAAGTATAACTTTAGAAGCTTCAATATGTCCTTCAATGTGCGCAGTCTTAGCATTCAACTCAAAGGTCCCTGAAAGTATTAAAAACAGTTCATTAGGCGCCATTCCACTTTGCTTTAGTTGAGAAAAATTAATACCACCGCCAATAGTTTGTGAATCTATGAATGATACCTCACCATTCACACCTTTTACTTCCATTTTTTTCTCGAAGCTACTGAACGCATGTTGCATTAAGAATTCATGGGCATTAATAGTCCAATTTATGCCTTCTCCCATAAGTCCATTAATTGAAACTTTGAAACCATTAAATGTGGTGTTTCCTGTGCTACGAAGCGTGCTAGGGGTTAGGTTTGCTTCTTTGAAAATCAGCTTACCTTGTTGCCAACTTGTTTGGAATTTAAGATCCATAGAAATTGGGTTTAATATTGCCTTTGCAAGGCTGTATATAGCCCCAGCATATGCAAAACCTTTGCTAATATCCTCTTCAGTTTCAGAAGCAGCTTGAAATTGATCATATGTATTTGCAAAGTTATTATAGAAACCAAATTTAACCATGAATTGCTTTGTCATTTCTTTTGTAGCTTCTTCAATGATTGTTCGCTTAGATTCGATTTTTATATCTTTTGCATCAACATCTAGATTCACATAAATCCCTGTCCCTTTGAATATAAACTCACCGTTTTTAGCTTGTATAACAAAGTTACCATTATTGAGATTAGTTGGAATCTCTGAGGAAACTGTCCTAAGTTTACTTATCTCTTGTTCTTGCCACTTTGCGTGCGCTGATACTTCCCTAGGACTTAATGTTTGCCCATAGGATGCCGCACTTTTCCTTACTTGTTCATAGGAGTAACTCTTCAACTCCTGATTTCCTCCTAGATTGACTGATCCTTGTTCAGAGGTAAACTTTGTAGTACCTTTATTATTATGATTGGAAAAAGACGCACCTGGGGCATCAACGCCTTTCTTTCCTTTAAGGAAGCTCTCTTCGGCGATACCATAATTATGAAGCTCTGATCGCTTTATTACAGTATAACCCTGCGCGAGAAGTCTTTCTTTGCTTTCGACTATTACTATCCCACCGTTTTTAAAACCTAGAAAGCCTTTTTTACTCTCACTCGCAAAGTCTATTTGATAATTCAATGCCAAAGCAGGATATATTATAACTTGCTCTTCGCTGATGAATTCATACTTGAATGCATGAAGATTAATAGCAACGATCTCAACTTTACCGTCGCTTCGAACTGAGAAAAGCTGAATCGGCATGCCATTAGACCCGAAATTATTTCCCTGAAATTCGTTTGTAAAGCTAGTATGCTTATCTATTCTAACTTTACTTTTAAAAACACCTTTCTTTTTCGAAATGGATAAAGAATCAAAAAATTCTTTATCCACAGCTGCTGCCATATGGACAGATTCTTTAGAAAATGCGCGTAATATAGTAGCTTCTCCCTGCGCATCCAGACCCAGTACTACTGTTTTACCATCACTATTAATAGTTAAAGAACCTTTCAGGTTATTCAGAATATTTTTGAGAGATGCCCAATTCACATACCCCCATCCACCGCTTGCCGAGAAGGCATTGATCATCTCTTGTGGCGAAATATCGATAGTTGTATTTGAGTTTAAATATATCTCACCCTCGAAACCAATTCCTGATAAGCGTTGCTTCTGGGAATTTAGTATTAATTTTCCTTCTTCAGATATTAGGTAGGCATAAGTCAGTCTTGAAGATTTTATATCTGAAGACGTTGCATCTACATGCACTCTAGACCCGTGAATATAATCAGTTGTATTAACTTGAGTCACACCTTCACCAACTTTTTTCAGAGTTCCCGCATTCAGAACATCACCAAGACTATAAGAGCCGTCTTTCACTATAAGCGCACCACCAACAACTGTTGCGATTTTACAACTAGAACCTCCACCGAGTTCTGTAATTGCACCATGTTGAAACCCATCTGACTGCTCCAATAATTTTTTGGGCAAATATATCACTGGGATTGCCGTTGGAACTAGCTTACCATCTTTTTCAAGAGAAACGTTCATCAGCCACACAAACGGATATTCAATTTTCTCTAGAACTTCATCTGGGACTTCCTTACCTAGATAAAATCATATTTATTCGCATATTTGACAGCTTGCTCCACAAGCGCTTCTATTTGGAAACATTTCTTTTGAAAATAATTTGCATTATTATCTTCGAAGTACAACTTGAGCGCATGAATTAAATCTTCAAGATTTTTTGCACCAGTCGCCCTAAATAAGGCATCTTCGATCATCGAAGTTGTGCAGTCTTCTTGGCAGATTATTTTTTCTACGATGTTTGTCTCTGGGTTTAAGCGCTTTTTGAGATCGCCAACTGACATATCACATTCGTATCCTTTGAATACTTTTTGAAGGTAAACATAGTCAGGATCATTAGCATCATATCTATATACATTTTCAAGGTGGTTTTGCGAAACACTAGTGCGCTTTTGATCTTCTGTCTGAATCGGACGCTTTGGATTTAAAGTTGGCGAATTACCAAATTTTTGCATCGCATTATTAAACTCAATAACTTTATCTTCTGGCTTAATATTGCCATTGCTAATTTTCGAAAGGGTTTGCAATGCTTGAATTAGTTTAGCGACATTATCAACAGCTTCTCCATTCGGACTTTGTATAATCTCACTAAAATTACCCGATATTATAAGCTTACTCGGCAAATGCATATATGGCTCTTTATGCACTCCGTCACCAACCGCCAAGGGAATTTCAACTGAAGAAAGTTCATGCACTGCGCTCCAGGCTTTTTGTAGTAATTTAGCATAATTTCCATTTTTCTTACATGACGCTTCATCGCCACCTGGATGTAAAAACCTTGCTTCTAAAATTTTGTATATAACAATTAAGTTATTTACGACTTTTGTTAGATGCTCTTCATTTTGTGTCAAGGCAAGATTTGCCTTAAAATATGAAGCTGTTATCTCAATTAACTTAACAAACCCCTCTACAGTGCCTAAATCAACATAAGAACTTGGATCACCTTGCCATGATTCTTTAAATCCAACCACGTATAATTGCGCCACCTTATCTGAGTAACATACCTCATTCCTTTGTTTAGTGGGATCAAAGTAATTTTTTCCTGTTTCGCTACATGTATCTTGATATGACGGAGTCGCTATGGTTTTTGTAAAAACAGACTTCATACCACCTCCACCACCAGGTGTGGGAGTTGGTTCAACCTTTACAGGACTTGGTATTAGGGTTTTAGCTATACTAAAACTATTCGGCTTTGCGATTACCGTAAAGTTATAGCCAGATGTTTCCTTCGCCACCAAAGTTGCTGACTTTACTACAACAGTAGTTCCATTGCTTAACTTAAGACCTTCGGTAAAAAACTCCGCACCCATTTTAAGTGAAAGTGTTCCATTATTTGGACTTAATAAGAAAGTCGCATTATTTGCGATTACTCTACTACCAAAATCAAAAACAGTATTATTTGCCTTAATTTCCAGTTCGCCTGTTGTCAAATACCCATTTACATTAGCGTCTCTTGGCGTGTTAATTTCCAGACTGGTAGTATTCATCTTGTTATCAATATTCACAGTGGCATTTGCATTAACAACAACGCCTGAATTCAATGTGACATTCCCAACATTCACTTGGTTTGCATTGCTTAAGAAATTTAGAGTTACCTGATTAGTTTTTAATGCGTGATGAATAAAATCTGCAATTTCAGATATATTGTAAGCGGTCTTTAGACCCAACTCGACTTGCTGACTTGATACAGTTGAATTTTGAAAATCTAATTTCTCAAATTTTAAAGACCCAGTATCAAACATGAAAGTTGAATTAGTGAAAGATAGTTTTTTACAGTCGACATTATATTTATTTACATATCCTGAACCCTGCAGATCAACTTTGCTTGCGAATGATGAAAATTCACACAAACTTTGTAAATTTGAAAAATGAATTTCTGATGTTGAATTTTGTGAATTCAAATACGGCGCAAAATCCGAAGCTCTAGCTTCAGTAAGATTAGAAAAATGAGCTGGCAATTTATTTGCTGCTGCAAAAACATTTTTGACATTACCTATTATGCTATTTGTAAAATCAAAACCATGGCTGTTGAACATGTATAGATTATCCAACTGACCATTACCAATTATACTTCCAATTTTTGAAGTCGAATTAGTATCAAACCATATTGCCAATGATTTACAACTATCACTCGGCTGCAAAGTTAACATCGTGGCAACATTCAGTCCTCCAGCGAAAAAAAGCTGAACTGCATCATTTGAATTTAGCGCTGACGATGAATTACAATATAGCTGTATAAATTCTATATCGTTGCTTTGTGGATGCAGAGAATAATTATACTCAGAATAAGTGACGTTGTTTTCTCTCACAGCAGACATCATATCCGCATATTCGTCGAAAGAGAGTTCTTTAATCAACGGGTTCTCTAGCTGACTTATAAATTGCGCAACATCAATCTCAAACAAATTAGAAGCAACAAAACCAGACTCATGTAAAACAGACATAATTCAAAAATCTTAATAAAAATTTAACAAGGCTGCGAATTATACTTAAAAATTACAATATTGTCAAGTCCTCACCTATTTTATTGAAAAACATCGAATTTAATCGACAAAACGCAAGATCCAACAGGCAATCATGCTAAGATTGAATTAAATTCCTTGGCATGTTAGGGTTATTTAATAGGTAATAATTCCATGTCCAAGATGGGCGAATCGGTCACAAAAGCAAAAATACTTATAGTCGATGATATGGACTATAATCTCCTTCTTATCGAAGAGATTTTGATTGCCAGTGGCTTCTCTCACATCTTGAAAGCATCCAATGGTCAGCAAGCTCTTGATGTTATATGTAATCAACGCCCACATCTCATTCTTATGGATATAATGCTACCAGATATCTCTGGCTTAGATTTATGCAAAGGAATAAAAGGCAACGACAAAACCAAAGACATAGTTGTAATCATACAAAGCGCTCAAAATGCCCCAGAAAATAAGCACAGAGCTTTCTCATCTGGAGCCAATGACTTCATCAGTAAACCTATAGAAGAGGCAGAACTAATCGCACGTGTAACAACACAACTTGAACAAGCCAAACTTTACTCAGAAATTAAAGAGACAAATCACCGCATGGCTTCCGAGTTGAATGATGCAAGCAAAATGCTGTATTCCCTTTTACCAACACAAGAATTTTTAGATAAGGTTGCCAACGACCATCAAATTTGTATTTCAGCATATTACAAACCATCATCCGAATTAGGCGGTGATTTTTACGATGTATTAGATTTAGGAAAATCTCGACTGGGCTTATGCGTTTGGGACTTTGCAGGACATGGTGTAAGAGCAGCAATCAATACTTTCAGGTTGCACGGCATCATCAAACAAAATGAGGAATACAATAAAAATCCTGGCGAATTCCTCTCTGATGTTAACAACATATTATATAAAATGCTTTCGCGCTCTCAATTTGCAACTATGTTTTACGGCGTTATTGATTCAGAGAACAAAAAACTCACATACGCTTGCGCCTCTTGCCCCGCTCCTATTTTATTATCATTCAAGACGGGGAAATCCAAGACTTTGGATGGAAAAGAATTTCCACTTGGCATTCAAAACAAGTCGATGTACCAAACGCAGGAAATTTCTATAAAAGATTGGGATGCACTTATTCTTTACAGCGATGCGTTAATAGAAACAGAAGACAACGGTAGCAACTTCTTATCTACAGACGAACTTGTACAATATTTAATGAATAACTTACCAAACAAATCTCCAAGCGCAGAGAATATTAAAGACTTAATCATGAAAAAATTTAATGCTGATTATATGCCGAACCTCCGCGATGATTTAACTCTAAAAGTCATTACTTTTAAGTAGAATCAAAATCTTCTTGCAAAGTAAAATCTCACCACCATAATTTTTAGAGATCGCAAGCAAAAGTTACAATGACTCAATTTTTTACATCCTTTATAAGCGCTTTCATGGCATTTTTAGTTATTGATGGCATTTGGCTAACGCTTACAGTAAGCAAATTTTATAGGCCCAATCTCTCACACCTATGGAAAGAAGAAATCTCATTCATTCCAGCCATAATTTTCTATCTGCTGTATGCTCTAGCGCTGAGCATTGTTCTCATTATGCCTGCTATTCAAAACAACTACAATTTATCAAAAATATTCTTTATGGGATTTATGTTTGGACTTGCTGCATATGGAGCATACGACATAACTAATCACGCTACATTACATAATTGGCCGTGGTCTGTAACAATTGTAGATATGCTGTGGGGTGCAACTTTAACTGGCACCGTTAGCTGCATAGCATTTAAATCAACTCAAATTTGGAATTAAATACATGAAGACAATTTTAAAATTATCTGCGCTATTTACCATCCTCACCACCACTTGCTTTGCAGCAGAAAATCTGATTTTTGATCACGATGGAGGTGTGGATGATTTTGTAGCATTGGCATTAACAAGCTGCGACCCGAAGTATAATATCAAAGCCATTACCGTAATGCCCGCAGATAGCTTCAAAAAAACTGCAGTCGAAGTATCAGAAAAAGTCTCAAATCTCGCAGGAATAAATACCCAAATATCTGCTAGTGATTTTGAAGGAACCAATCCATTTCCAGATGAATGGAGAAAACACTCGGACTACATGACCGCATTACCATTTTTCTCCAATGCTAAATATAAAAACACTAATAAATCTCTACCTCTAGAATCGCACCTTCATCTTGTGGAACTGCTTTCTAAAAATGAGAAATACGACATTATAGCCGTTGGGCCGTTATCAAATATTGCAGAAGCACTTAAAATCAACCCGAAGATTAAAAATAACATCTCTCACCTCTACATTATGGGCGGAGCTGTTAATGTGATTGGTAATGTTGAGGACAAGGATCATGATAAAACAGCAGAATGGAATATTTATAACAATCCTGAAGCAGCTGACATAGTAATAAAATCAGGCATTCCAATAACTCTCGTCCCTCTTGACGCAACCCAATATGTGCCAGTGAATTCAAAATTTATGGAAGAGTTAAACAAGCAAAAAAATCCCGCATCAAGAATGGTTTATGATCTCAATCAAGTTTTAGGAAAACTTATAGAAGCAGACAGTTTATATTTCTGGGACACATTGACTGCTGCGGTCGCTATAGATCCATCGATTATGCAAGCCACAAAGATGAAAATAAAAGTCATAGTTAACGGCAAATCCCAAGGAAGAACGATTGAAAGCAAAGATGGGCATGAAGTTCGCGTCGCGCAAAAAGCCGATAGGAACAAATTAGAAAAATTAATTTTAGACCGCCTAAGCTCGTGCAAATGGGACAACAAGTCGAAGGTTTAGATTAGTACAATTATACCTAAAGCCTTTTAAAAGTGACAAAAACCCAGTCATGGCTGTATTAGCTAATAATTAATTTGAGATTGTAAAGAAGCCCTTTCTTAGGATTCGAAGAATCCATTAATGTGTGCTCGAATTTGCTAAGAGGGCGTACCGCCCGCAAATTCGCCCCCCACGCACACATTAATTACTTCTTCTCTATCAGCAACTATAAAAAAAACCGTATTTCGTTTGCAGCAATTGTTTAACCTCATCCGATGGCTCGTCGCCATAACATGAGGCAATGACTCGGCCGTAGTCTTGCAAATTTATATTCCCTGTTTTGGTGGAAAGTGCATGGCGTAGATTACTTTCACGCAATGGATCTAGAAGTAAAAAATAATACGCCCATCGGCCAGTTTCATCTTGGGCTTTTATTTTTTGGATCTGGTGCCCTTTAGAAGCTATAACCTTATCCACAAAACTTTTCTTAGCTACGTACATACTCTAAAATTACATCCACACATTTTTCAACGCTTTTGCCTGAGGTATCAACAATTAGATGCTCACGCGTCCAAGGATGATATTCTCTTTCAGATACATCTTTCCAGCTTGGTAGTTTATGTGATTCAATATCAGCTACTCGTGTTTCTACTCTTTTTCTATGCTCGTCAGGCTTGGAACAAATCACCTCGATTTCCACAGATTGCACCTCGGCTTTTTCTCCCACTTCCAACCACGCTTTTCTAGTAATTTCAATTGGGTTTACTGAATCTGCTATAACCGACAAACCCAGCTTTAAATTATCTTCCGCAACTTTATAGGCTACTACATAACCAGTATCATCCATGTTGGTTATTTCTTTTCGACATCTTTTTATCGCTTGCTCGATGGTATCAATTCGCAAATGCACTGCATGCATCTTCCTTGCTAGCACCTTAGCAATTGCAGTCTTACCAACGCCAGGTAGTCCAGATAAAATTATCAATTTAGCTGCTTCAGTTCTATACATTCAAATCTTTTTAACCTCTCTCTTTAGCGCTTCACCTTGTATTGCAACGCTTGAAACAGCAACCACATTAGACGGTGGTGATAACCTCTGTTCTGTAAGAAACGCTATAAGTTTTTCGAACTCAGGTTTCTTTTTCTCAAGTACTTGCAGCGGTGTATTACCATCTTTATTCACCACCCCTAAATTTGCACCAGCATTAAGTAGCAACTCTGCAATTGCAATAGCATTTGCTTCCCTATCTACAGGAGAATTCACTGCAGAAAAAATATCTTTTTCCCCTACTCTACGCAACCAATGTAAAGGGGTCGACCCCTCACCTTCTGCATGCCGCCAATATATTGTATCAACAATGTTAGGGTTAACTCCCTTTTCTAAAAAAAATGCCACCACTTCAGGCTTTCCTGATTTGACTGCAATAAATAAATAGTCATGATTCTTTAGTAAATCTATTCCAAATTCTAAAACAAGCATTTTAATCATATCAATGAACGGGCCTTCCGAAGTGAACATCGCCTCTCTCAATGGCCAGTCATGATTTAGCTTATTATCTGAAAACTTAATGCCAAGGAGAAATTGTGCTTCAATTACCATCCTTGCAATTGCAACATTCGGCAATCGCACAGCAATGGCTGCAGGGTTTTCTCTACCTTGCAATCGACGTGTATTGGCCCCACTTTCAATAAGACTTTTTACCGCCGCTTCGTTCTGTTTCCTTATTGCAAACTCGAGTGCTGGTACTCCAGAATCATTCGTCTCATTCACACTAATGTAATTCTTCGCTACTCTAAAAATATCTGCCATTCCTGGAACATCAGACTCAGCTGCCACTCGTAAAGGAAAGCCTAATCTGAGCATTCTTTTCTTATCGTGCGTTCTGCTTAGCAGATCCAAAGCAACTGGTGCGTTAGCTTTTACAATAGCCAGATAAAATAAAGTTGGCTGTTTATCGCCAAGCACTACATTTAAATTTACGCCATTTGCAACTGCCTCTTCAACATCTGTAGGCTTACATTGCCCACAACGAATTAAATGCTCAAGGCGCACACGCAAGTCTCGAGCTTTTACTGCCTGATCATATGTCTTTCTTGGCTCAAGCGCTATACCTGGTACTTCACATCCAGGAAGAAATCTGCGAAATACAATTGGAACATGCTTCCCCTGAGAAAGCTCCTCTTGCCAAAAATCTTTCACTTCTTTTCTACTCATGTCTTGGCAGCCACTTCTTTCTTCGCCTTTATTGGCTGCACTTAATACATCCTTAGACACGCCTGAAGTTCTAGCATCAACAACGCACCTTAGATACGGGCAATGGTCATGGTTTACACGCGCAGAACTCAAATCACACTCAGTAAAAAGGGCGTATTCAGATTTTTTTGAGAGCTTTGCAGAAGACAGATTGCATGAATCAAAAACCACGCCTGAAAAAGACCCTTCTACTTTCAATCCCACCAACGTGCAATTGTGAAAAGCGACATTAGTCAACAGTACTTTTGAAGATAATTTCGCCTGAGATAAGTTAGCTGCAACAAACGTCATATCCTCAAGAGATAAGTCTTTCTCAGGAGCTATTTCTGCTCCTAGTAAATTAAACCCCGCAACCATAGGGCTAGTTTCTTGGTAACCTCTAGTAACACGATTCAAACCTCTAACAAGCTCTGTATAAACATAGTGCTCACTGAAACCTGCCATCTCCAAAGATAGTTTGCAGTTACAGCGTTTCCACAACCTTACATATTCAATAAAAACTGCCCCTCTCTCTTGAGGTGTCAGCGAGAGCTCCCCTTCAAGAAAATTTTTAGTGTAGTTATATAAGAAAAAACCCTGCATTTGTTTGAGCTGCTCGTTTCTTGATATGTCATCTACGTAGTTCCCATCCTTTCTATCTGTGGGAACTCTCAATTTAGCTGCATCGTCCTCAAAAGTTTTGCAATAATCTTGAAAACTTTTTATAGCCTTTTCTTTTGCCATATGCTTGCCTTCTTGAGTAAATTACTTTTCTATTATATTCTCTTGCACTTTTCCCTGTAATGCAACGCTTGTTGTAGCCACGACTGGTGAAGGTGCAGCTTTCTGCTGAAGCAATTCTATCAACTTGGTAAATTTAGGCATCCATGTGGTTATCGCTTCAAGAGGAGTTCTGCCGTCTGCATCCTTAGCCTCTAAATTTGCACCAGCTTCTATAAGTTTTCTAGCAATTTCGATAGCAATATCTTCGTTTAAAACCCTACTTAACGCGTGTAATGGTGTCGACTGAAAATTCGAATCAACTGTATTCGGATCAACACCCGCTTCTAAGAATAAAGCTACAACTTCAGGCTTCTTATTTTCCACCGCTCTATGAATATGTCTGGATCTCTTACCTCCCTTCAACTCAACACCCTCAGCAACCAACATCTTAATCATGTCTACATGTGGGCCTGCATAGGCCCACATAGCTTCTTTCAAAATCGCACTGAGAAATTTAGAATCAAGCGTTTCTTTTTTTCTTAATGCAACTAATAACATTCTTGCAATACTAACATTAGGTAACCCCACAGCTTGAGCAACAAGACATTGCTTCTCAGGTAGCTTACTCACATCAGCACCTTCATCTAACAAAACTTTAACACCACTCTCAAATTGTTTTTTTACAGCAATATCTAATGCTCTATCTCCATTGCCAGTCGTGTCATTTATATCAATATACCTTCTCGCCACGCTGAAAAATGCCGCCAGTACTTCTGGGCTTCCTAAGCTTACAGCTGCAGGGAAAGGATGACAAATTTTCATCATCCCTTGAAGGTCATGTGTTCCTGTTAAAATTGCCGAAATAACGGCTGCACTACATCTTTTATTAATTGCAAGCGTCAGCAAGGATTCTTGGGGAAAAGAATCCACAACCATGTTGAAGTTTGCCCCTGCCGCAGCCGCTTCTTCCACATCTTGTGGTTTGCAATTCTGATCTCTAATCAATTGCGTAAGTTTTTTTAGAGCATCTCTTCCTTGAATCAAATCATCGAAACTTTTTCGCGGCAGTTCTTTCTTTTTCCAAAAATCACTTACATCTTTATTGTCCATATTCTGCACTGGCGGACGTCTCATTTTGGTACTTAACGATGTTGTTTTTAAATTTTTGTGTAACCCGCTTGTATTATCATCTGTTACACAAGACTCAAACCCAATGTCATCATCGCTATCACTCTCTTTTGTCTTACTGAAATTTACACCTCTTAGGTCGCAGTTCTCGAATCTTGAATCATTTAGGGGCTGACACCTAATAAAATTCTTTTAGCAACTTTTTCAGATCGATTAGAAGAAGTTTAGGTGAACCAATATTAAACCGCCACTCACACTCTTTCAAGAACAAATTAAAGTGCTGTTTAGGT
>JACCDG010843802.1_pt1 | contig 12247 bp, 10 predicted proteins | sample 7442471 | NCBI WGS metagenome assembly JACCDG01 (sample SAMN15323444, study PRJNA562643) | freshwater metagenome | isolation source: river surface water | place: USA:Blue River Watershed | collected 2017-08-17 | reverse complement strand
TATCAAAGGCATGAATTTATTGTGGGATTTAAAAACCTACAAGATGTCTTATCCCTTGTTTAAGGTCGCAGAAAAGCCTGGAATAAAGAAACCCGTGCTTCTTGCCGTGGCTGATAGTTACTGGTGGAACATTTTTAATTTAAGTATCAGCAATACCGTATTTAATGAGGGCAAATTTTGGTTTTACAATAAGGGCGTATATCCCGATTCTTTTAATGGTTCCGTTGATGCCGGGGGACTAGATTTTAAACAGGAAGTAGACCGCGCAGATTTAATAATAATCTGCGCTACCGAAGCCACCATGCCGGAATTAGGGTGGGGTTTTATCGATAATCTTTATGATTATTTTAAAACAGGAATGACCAAAGCGCAAAAAGAAAAAAAAATTCATGAGATGATTGAGTATATAAAAAGTGATGCGGGGTGGATGAAAGCATTAGAAAAGCGTGCACAAGAACAAGGCCTGCCAGTTGACTCCGTTGTAAAACTTGACGCGGGCTGGCAGGTGGAGCAAAATCTTCGTTCCAAATAATATTTATGCGCAAAAAAAATCCTCTTACTTATAGTATATTTCTGCTCTTTTCAATTGTAATAACGTTTTATGCGTATTACCTGCCGCCCATTAACATTTTGTCCTGGGATACTTTTGGGTATTACCTCTACCTGCCTTTTGGCTTTATTTATGATGACCTTGGGCTTTCCGATCAAAATAAATTAAATGAGATTATTACAACCTATCATAATACTGCCACTTTTTATCAAGCCAATTTATATCCAAATGGTAATTGGGTAATCCGCTATTCCTCTGGCATGTCAATCATGTATAGTCCATTTTTCTTTATCAGTCATCTGTTCGCAAAGTTTTTTGGTTACCCTACTGATGGATTTTCCAAGCCATACCAATATAGTATTTTGACTGGATCGCTTCTCTATTCTATTATGGGGATTTACATTTCGGCCCGAATTTTATTAACTTATTTTAAAGACTGGGTTTCAGCTTGTACTTTATTTTTGATTGCATTTGGAACGAATTACTTTATTCATTCCACATTTTTTGGCCAGGGAGCCATGACGCATAATTATTTATTTACACTTTATGCCTTATTGGTTTGGTTTACCCTAAAATGGTATAAGTCGTTTCAAATAAAATATGTGGTTGGTATTGGTATCTGTTGCGGGTTAATTACACTTACCCGGCCATCAGAAATAGTTTGTGCCTTAATCCCTCTTTTATGGAGCATTCCCGGAAACCGACTCGGCGTTAAAAATCATTTTGCTTTGTTGTTAAAGCATAAAGGCAATGTACTTATTTGCATGGTGATCGCTATTGCTATAGGCAGTATACAATTATTTTACTGGAAATATATGACTGGTAATTGGATAGTGTATAGTTATGGTGGAAATAATGGCGAAGGGTTTGAATTCTTGCATCCCTTTTTTAAGGAAGTACTTTTCAGTTTTAGAAAAGGCTGGCTTACATATACGCCCATAATGGGTTTTACATTAATTGGTTTTTTTATGAGTTGGTGGCACAAAAAGGAATTCCGCATTACAGTTACCGTCTATTTCCTCTGTACTTTTTATATCATTTCTTCCTGGTCTTGCTGGTGGTATGCCGGCAGCTTTGGTCAACGGGCTTTAATACCCTCTTATGCTGTGTTACTATTACCACTGGGTTCTTTTGTTGAGTTTATTGTAAATTATAAGCGCCGGCTTCTGCAAGGTTTAACGGTTATTTTAATGGTGTCTTTTGTTATATTAAATTTATTTCAGTCCGCCCAAATGTTTTATGGTATTATAGATGAGTCGCGGATGACTCAAGAATATTATTTCCGTACTTTTGGCAAACTCACTTTAAAAGAAGAAGACAAGAAATATTTATTGGTTTCAAGGCCTCCTGATGGAAATGAAGTGTTTTCAAAAGAAGATCAGTTAACACATAAATTATCTAAGACTTATATTAATTCGTTTGAAGATTCTGTATTTATTTCCAATTTTATCTTGTCCAAAAAGAATGTTTTTACCGGCTCATTTTCCGAACTTTTAACCAATGCCCAGGAATATTCTACGGCTATTGAAGTACCCTATTATATGTTAACCAGTAAAGATCATGCCTGGTTGAAAATCAGCTGTATGATTTATTTCAATAAGGACTCTATCTCTCCGAATGCATGTATTGTTGCTACTTTTAATCATAAAAGCGGTCCGTATAAATTTAAAGCGTACCCTATTAAGGACTGCTCGAGTAATTTAAAACCCCGAACATGGAATAAAGTTTCTTTTTACTACTTAACGGCGGAAGCCCGCCTCGAAAAAGATACTTTTGGGGCATTTGTCTGGAATAACTCCACTGATACATTATATGTAGATGACCTTCAGGTTGAAGTTTTTGAATCTATTCTTCAACCCTGATTTTTTCGATTATGTTGTCCTGACTTATTTTATAGGAGTTAATCAGGTATTTATTGTCTTTATAATTTACCTCTACATAGAATGCTTTATAATAATTGACTTGCTTTAAAAAGCCTTGTGCATCTGTTATGCTTGCGGTTTCTACCACGTTTCTCTTGGCATACCAAGTAATTTCTGGTGTCACGTAAGTTTTTGCTAATACTACCTCATCTTCCTTCGCGTTTGCCTTTATTTCTTCTCCTATGTCCTTTTGCAGGTTTGTTTTCCAATCGAGCTGGTTTACTTTATAATATTTCTGAATAGAATGGTGAACAAAATAAATGCTAATTAAAATTGCTATAAAAGAAAATAATCTTTTAGACTTTTCTGCCAGAGCAAGAGTCGCTTGCCCCAAAATAAATGCAATTAGCAAGGGTAGGAACAAACTACACTTAAAACTCGAAAAATCATGCACAACTGTAAAATTGAAAAATACCATATGATGAGTTACTATAGCCAGCAAAATAATTGTAAATAATTTCAGATGGTTTTTCGTTGCTGTGGTCTTTTTCCTGAGGCGTCGCAAAAGTATAATAGCTACTCCGACACACATACTTAACCATGCAAAATCTAGTAACTCATCATAGTTAGTTTCGTAATTATTAAAAAATTTTGCTCTGGCAACCTTACTGTGTAGACTCATTCCACCGTAGGCAACCTTCTTGCTATAGCCACTCCTAGCCATAAATTTATTAGTTAGGTGCTCTTTCAGCAACTCAAATCCAGCAATATGACTATACTGATACAGGGTAAGTAGAATCGGAACAAAAGTGCAAAAACAAATAACCAGAAATGGAATATGGAATTTCTTGTTTTTCACAGCAAGTAGCAGGAAAAATCCCGCACTGAAAAAGGCTATAAATACCGCCAGCCATTCGGTATATACCCCAAGAAAAGTTGTCAGGCCCAACAAGGTTACTTTTAGCCCGTATTTATGTTCCGGATTGTCAATAAGTGTAAATGTTATATAAAGAGCTGATAAAATAAACAAATGCACCTGCATATCGGCAAAGTAAACATGGGCATGAAACCACAAATTGCCCGTTGCAAAAAGGTACAAAGCATAGGCTATTATTGCCGGTATGAAAAGCTGTTGTCTTATGTTTCTTTTAAACATGCGGAGTGTCAAAAAGTAAACTAAAAGAGCACACAATAAATCATTAAGGAGCGACAATATTCTTATTCCTGTTACCGAGGCATCCTGTCCGCTTAGGGTAAAGGCATAATAGGGTAAAAGAAAACACATTGGCGGGTAGGAAACATAATATGCATAGTTATTCTTGTCCTTAAAAGTTTGTTCCGCAACTTGATCACGATCCGCTTTTGCATTAAAAGTAAATACAGGGCAATAATGATGGTAAGCTATTCCGTTTTTTTGCAATACCTCGGTGGTTCCTAAAACATGCCCGGTAAGCCATTCATGGTGCCGGCCTATGGGAGCTTTCAGATTATCCATGCGCACCATCACAGAAATAATGAACAGTAAGGTCAAAACAAGCACATGAATGAATGGTTGCTTATTTTTAAAGAGTTTGTGGGCGGACATTATAGAATTATGTTACTTTTGCTAATTAAGTATCAAATATATATGGCGAATATACTATGTTTAGATTAGTTGTAATAATATGTTTAATCTTGGCATTTGTTTCCTGCAGACCAAAGTACCATCCCGAACCGCTTTTTCAAAGTTATAATGACTTTGAAAATTATACCGGCTGGGGTGATGTTGCTTCGAATGCGTTTACGGTTAGTTATGGAGATGCCTATAGGGGTAACTACGCCGTTAAAGTAAACGGTAACCAACCTTTTGGCGCTATATTTAAAATTTATTTCGAGCAAATTCCTGATGAAAGGCCAACAAGGTTGGTTATTTCTGCCATGTATAAAGTTACTGGCAAGGAATTGAATAACGCTGCTATCGTATGTAACATTATGGATTCTGTTCAAAAGCCCATGCATTGGATTGAGTTTCCGCTTAAAAAAGAAAGTAAAATTGTGGGTAAATGGTTGGAATTTAAAGAAGAACTAGATATTACGTGGGTAACCGACCCCAAAAATAGTATTGCCGTGTTTTTATGGAATCACGACTCGAATGAAGAAGTGTTAATTGATGATCTTTTACTTCAATTTTACTAAACCAATCGCTGCCTATTTGTTCTTAATCCCTTAATAGGCGTCAAAATCAATTAATTCAAATAGTACATCCTCCTTTTGCAGAATGGGTAGGTTTCCATTTAAGTCTTTAAAAATTAAGTTTAGAGGTGATGGCTTCAGCCTCTCCGGAAGTGATAAGTTAATTCCTTTAAACTTTCTATCATTATCTATTCCAATCCAAACTTTGAGAAGACCCACATTATCTTCCCTAATTATGTTTAATTCTCCTTCATCCTGCTTATCACCCATATATGCACGAATATTCAATTTATCAGTATTCACAAATATGCCATTACCACACAGTGAATATTTACTTCCGGGTTGATCCATTCTCCAATTTATATTCTCTCTATTCCATTGGGGTCTCAAAATATACTTTCTATTACTCCTTTTGTTAATCTGGCCGAAGACAATTTTCACATCAAGCTGGGCGATTAAGTAGAATCCAAGTTTTTTTAAGAAGCCGTGCGTACTATTTTGATTTGCTACTCCGATAACAAACTGATAGTTTTTCTCCTTTGCAAGTTCATACGTTTTATTAGCCAGTTTCGTAAATAACCCCTTTCCCTGATGCTGTGGATCCGTTGCGGTATTTAAAGATAATAACCCCATTACGGATGAGTCATTTATAGAATACCTTACAGGTATAGCAACATAATGTGCTATTAATTGCCCATCAAAAAACGCATCGAACCCAAGTGCTTCACCATTAGGGTTTTTATAGTATTGCCATTCTATAAATTCCGGGGTAAATTTTTTTGCTTCTGGGAAAACGCGGGTCAAAAATCTTGCGTAATCAGAAGAATTCCCGGGTTTATTCCCAATTGGTGCGAATTGATATGGCATATCTTATTAATTAAAGTTCCTTAATATAGTCCTGATAAGGAATAATCGTAAACCCTTCATTGATTATCTTATCCAGTCTTTTAAGAACATTATGCCTATTGTAATACATTAAAAAATTGTATACCTGGTTGTTCTTAATCCCAGGATGCATAAATCGCTCCTGTTCAACATCTATATCGTATGGATGAAAATACCCTAAAACAGGTAAATGTTTTTTAGAAATTTTTAGAAATTTTTTTCTGATAATAAATTCGGGTAACACACGGAAGTATATCCCTCCCGCAAATGGAATATTTAACGGGCCGATCCTATCCAGAGTCATTGGCACCTCAAGAATTTGATCATTTATAATCTGGGGCCACATTCCGAATGATTCCCAACCATATAACGGATTCTTTGCAGGCAATACCGAACTGGAATAAAGAAAGCCCAAATCCGATAATATCTTAAAAGCCCATTTCGTCTTTTCCGTTAAAGAAAATACCGGAGCTCTAAAACCTTTTGGCATCTTTGCTCCTGCTTTTATTAAGGCCTCTATATTTCTTTCAATATCCTTTCTGAATTCTTCCGGGCTTTGCTTATCCAATGTAATGTGATTATGAGTATGACAAGCAATTTCATGCCCCTGATTATTAATCAGTTGGATCAAGTCCGGGTAAATCTCTGCAACATTTCCGACTACAAAAAATGTGCATTTAAACCCATGTTTACTCAACCACTCCAGATATATTAAAGTATTCTGAACTACCCTTTCGTTATAACGTTTACCATCAGGAATGAGTAATCTTACATCTTCTAAATCTATACTAAAAAGATATTTCTTCTCATTGCTGGTTCCTCTGTTCATACTCATGTTTTATCTCAGCAAGGTTTTGAGCCAATTTTTTTATTTGCATTTGTTGCTTCGAATTAACAACTGACAAGTGTACTAGAAAAATAATTATCGCAAATATCGCTCCCAGAAATATTAATGCCGGAGCGTAATAAACGTCCAGATAACGGGCTATTATATCTAATCCCCTTTTCCAAAAAGCAAATAATAATAGAAGAAGTGTACAAATAATCCAGACTATTGAATATTCTTCTCTTAACTTTCCTTTTACTATAAGCCGGAATATAAAAAACATAAAAGCTATAGACCCCAGTATACTAACTATTTGAATTTTAAATGGTATCACGTTTTCCATTGAATTTTAGTCTTAAATAAACGAAAAAAATGGCTAAACTAACCTTAACCATATAATATATGCTTTTAAAAGATCGTATTGATGAAACCCCTCCCTGTCTTTCCCGCATTACAACTGATACTTCTTGCATTCTTAATCCGCTTAGTGCAAATAAAATAATGGCCTCCGGTTCCGGATATTCATCAGGATAGTAGTCATAAACGACTTTAAGCGCCTTCTTATTTATTGCCCTGAATCCGGAGGTGCTGTCGGTAATAGTTGTACCAATAAAGAGCTTATTTAACCATTTAAAATAATTAATGCCTGATCGTCTTAGATAAGATGATTGAAATCCTTCCTTTTTTATGAACCGGGATCCAATAACCACATCTGCTTGATTTAATATCAGGGGCTCTACCAATTTTGATATTTCGTCAGGAGGGTGTTGCCCATCCCCATCCAACTGAATAGCTATATCAAAATTATTATGATATGCGTATCTGTATCCTGTTTGCACAGCGCCGCCAATACCTAAATTTATTGGTAAATCGAGGTAAATACAGTTCGATTCTTTTAATTTTTCTACTGTATTATCAGTAGAACAATCATTTATTCCTACAGGAATAAGCTCATAATCGCAATTAGGTTTTAATAGTCTAATCTCTTGGATTAGGCTTTCGATAGCAACCTCTTCATTAAAACAAGGGATAATAATCGCTACTTTTTTCATGTTCAATCCCTTTCTCCCAGTTTAGCCTTTTCGTAGTCAACCGACTTCAACCCATTCCAGTATTTTGCAGGTTCATCATCATATAAATTGCTTTTTCCAAAAACCAACCAATAGGTTTCTTTCGTCATAGCGTCGTAATGTATAAGTCCATTTTTATATTGATAAATCTGAAGAAGGTTTAAACAACCTAAAAAACTCCAAATGCCAATAACAAAATATGTGGTTATACTTTTTACTACACCAGCACGAATAACTGAGATGTACTTTAAGAATCCGGCTATAAAAAAAGCCAAGATACCATACGATTGCACAATTGCTCTCATTCCAAAGCCGCCACCGTACCACCAACACCACCATGAAGATATTACATACAATTGTATAACAAAATAGATTATGAATGGTATAAATAGTTTTGGGAAAAACTTCCTGCTAAGAAAAATCCCTATAATTGAGAATGCCATTAATGGCGTATATAACAACCATCCTTTTCTGTAACTAAAGAGTACTTCTAAAATTTTAGGGTCTTCAAAGAAAAAACGTTCGCCATTTCCATATGAAAAGAATAAAAAATTATCCGTCAAACATTTCCAATAAATCAATTGCGGCGATACAGCTAAGAAAAAGAAAAAGGCCATAAAGACTAAATGCTTCCAATATTGCCGAAGTTCATGAAATTTCTGTTTTATCCCCTTGAAAGAGGTTATCCCGTATAATAAAAAAATAATTCCAAAAATCACCTCTGATGGCCTTATTAAAGTTATTAATCCAGTCAGAAATCCAATTCCAATACTATATCTTAACCTTTTATGTTCATGCCACTTTATAATCAGCCATATATAAATTGTGGATAAGCAGAACAAAAAATTGTGCGGCAAGAGTTCTTCGCATAAAACATAATAGAAAATGTTCGTGCCAAAAAAAACTGAAATTAAGCTAATTGCAGTTACGTTTTCACTAAAATATACCCTTAATATTTTTCTTAAGAAGAAGAATCCGAGAAAAGAATAGAATAAGGAGCCGAAATGAATACACGTCTTATATCCATCACTATAACCGTCTAAATCATCTCCTGAATTAATCGCAACCTTGTGTCCAAGGAAGAAAAAAGGCATATACATAAGCGCCATTCCACAGGTGCCTTTAGCAACCATTGCACCGTTTGGTGCTTTTGTTAGCCAATAACCATGGTGAGGATATTTAAAAGAAAGATCATGATGAATAAATGCGGCCGGTAAATATGAGTAGTATTGGTCTACGTCATGAACAAAAGGCGTTTCATTTTTTTTCCAGGATTTCCAATATTCATTAAACACTAAGGAATATACCATTATTATGATTAGTGCTATATAGGAGGTTTTTATATTACTAATTGAAGTCATTTAGCTACATTAATGAGAAATGTTTTTATATACTAACACGGTTCGTATTTTAACTTAATTGTTATTATAAATTGAAAACGCTATTATACAGAAAGCAAAAGCATAGTATGCAAAATTTCCTTTTTTCACAACCCAATTGTATTGTGTCTACTTCTTCTCCAATCCCGTCTTCGTAATCACACTCGATTCCTGATAACTCTCGTAATCGGTATTAATTTCCCAGAGGTTGTGCTTGGTGCCCTTTAAAATATTTTCGGCGGCCAAAATACCCATAAGTATGCTATGATCCTGGTTATTGTATTTAAATGCTCCGTAACGGCCAATAACATGCAGGTTCTCTACCGAGGAAAGATAATCCTCAACAGGTTTCAACTGCTCTTTGTAGCCAGTAGAATACACGGGATAACAACGGTGTATCCGGTACACATGGCCATCGGTAATGGCGGCGTTTTTTATTAATCCGGTTTTTTTCAGCTCTTCTTTCCCCAGCTCTATCAGTTTTTTATCGTCCCAGCTCCAAAAATCGTCTTCATCGTAGCACCAGTATTCCAGCGCACAAATAGTACTTTCCTCCTTTCCGTTTATCTGGGATACCCAGTTCCGGAAATTGGTAAGGCGACCCATGCGGAGATCGGCTGAATGCACATACAACCAATTGTCCGGAAAGAGATCTTTAGCCTGAACATTCAGGTATACAATAATGGTGTTACGGAATTTCAGGCTGTGTGCAGCCTTTTTTATGTTTTCCGGCACTTCGGGCAGGCGGGTCACCATTAGCGACAAGGGCATGGAGGATACAATGTGATCGTATTCTTTTATTGTTCCATCTTCCAGTTCCAGGGCAAATGCCTTATTGTTTTTAGTAATTACCCGTTTAATGGGTGTATTTAAAAACACCTTCCCTCCCCTACCTTTTACCGAAGCAGCCATACGCTCGTACACCATGCCGGTGCCTTCGTGCGGGTAAGCAAACTGGTCGACAAGGGTTTTGTGCTTACCGCTGTTGCCAAACAGAGCGGTTTTCATCGCCTCGCCCAGACTGAACTTTTTAATGCGTTGGGCGGCGAAATCGGCATCCAGCACATGGCAGGGTATGCCCCAAAGTTTTTCAGTATAGGTTTTAAAGAAAATGCTGTAAAGTTTTTTTCCGAACCGGTTGGTTACCCATCCTTCGAAGGTGCTGGTATCTTTGGTGGGAGCCAGTTTTTCTGCACCATAACTCAGCACACAGCCTGCCGCCTTCATTAAACCCATATTTTTCAGGGCATCGAAAGCCTTAATGGGGTAATGAAAAAAGCGTTTGTTATAATAAATACGGGTAAGCCGGTCTACCATTTCATAATCCTTCCCGGCTACCTCCAGCCAAAGTTCGTTAATCCGGGTATCGTTGCTGAAAAAGCGGTGTGGACCAATATCAATTTTCTGGTTCCAGAGCTCGAGGGTTTTGGCCATTCCGCCCACGGCGGGCGATGCCTCGTATACGTCTACTCCGGCAATTTTCTTTGACAATTCATATCCGGCTGTCATGCCCGCCGGCCCGGCCCCGATTACGGCTACCTTCATTTATTCTAAAAATTATGCCTGCCAACCAAGTGGCGTTTTTCTTAATACCTGTCTTCTAGTTTTTTGCAAGGGACGAATATAACCATTTTCGCTAAAACTACCCTATAAACCGGCTAAACGCACAGTGGTGTTTATTTATTGTGTACGATTGTGTTTTTATTCAGAAATACTAATGATTAAGTTCTACTTTTGTAACCTATTCCTGCAAATGCAGCAGATTTATGCCCAAAAAACTCATTATCATCGGTGCCGGTTTTGCCGGCATACAATTAGCCCGTCATATTGACGAGTCGCTGTTTGAGGTATTGCTGATTGATAAACTGAACCACCACCAGTTTCAGCCTTTGTTTTATCAGGTAGCTACTTCGCAAATTGAGCCTTCGAGTATTTCTTTTCCTATACGAAGTATCGTTAGAAACAAAAAGAATGTACAAGTACGGCTGGCAGAAGTGGAGCAAATTATACCCGCCCAAAAGGAAGTAAAAACGAATATAGGAAGTTTTAGATACGATGTACTGGTAATAGCCACCGGTTGCAAAACCAATTTTTTTGGCAACAGTAACATAGAAAAGCATGCCCTTACACTGAAGTCGACATATGAGGCTATTATGGTTCGCAACCATGTTATCCGGCTGTTTGAGGCCTTTACTTCGGCTACTGAAGCCGAAAAAAAACTGCTGGAGAATATTGTAATTGTGGGTGGAGGCCCCACGGGAGTGGAGTTGGCCGGCTCTTTTGCAGAAATAAAAAAGCATATTCTTCCCCGCGATTATCCGGATGTGGATTTTTCCCGGCTGAATATCCTTTTGATAGAAGGTGGTAAGTATTTGCTCAATGCCCTGAGTCGGCAATCGAAAGCAGCGGCAGAGAAAGACCTTTGCGAACTGGGGGTGAACCTGCTGATGGAAACAACGGTAAAGGATTATAACGGTGAAGAATTGGTGTTATCTGACGGACAGCTTATTTACACCCGCACTGTAATATGGGCTGCCGGTGTTACCGGAAATGCCCTGGCCGGCCTACCCGATGAGTGCCGGGCACGTGGCGGACGGCTTCAGGTAAACCGCTACAATCAGGTAAAGGGCTTTGAGGAAGTATATGCCATTGGCGATATCTGCCTGATGGAAACACCCAAATACCCCGGCGGGCATCCGCAATTGGCCAATGTGGCTATTCATCAGGCTAAGAACCTGGCTATAAATTTAAAAGCTAAAGTGGAAAATAAGGCGCAGAAAGAATATGAGTACAAAGACCTGGGGGCTATGGCTACCATTGGCAAGCACCGGGCAGTGGTGGATATTAAGTCCTTTCATATTGGTGGTTATCTGGCCTGGTACATCTGGATGTTTCTTCACCTGATGCTCATATTGAGTGTGAAAAACAAGCTTATTATTTTTATTAACTGGGCCTGGGCTTATTTTAATAATGATTCTTCGCTGAGGTTGATTCTGGGTAAGAATGGGCCAATGAAATCTGTTTAGTTGCGAAACACATGCTGACGATTGTATTATTGTGGACATCAACGCCGACATTAAAAACAATACCATTGCCATCAGGCAAAAGCATAAAATAAAACTTCCGGATGCAATTATCGCCGCAACTTCTCTCTTTTTAGATTTTCCTCTTCTCGCCGGTGACAAGGGTTTTTCAAAGATAAGCGGACTTAATCTTGCTCTTTATGAAGAATAGGGTTGATTCATAGCACAATTAAAAAAGCTTAAGCTTCTTTCAGTAACCCTAATTCTTTGTGAATACTTTTCTTGTTTTGTCTTTTAGGGTATTTATTTCCAATACATAATTTCCACGGCTCAGTTTAGCCACGCTAAAAGCTGGTGCATTTTCCTGCTGAAGCAGTTTACCCTGCAGGTCGTAAAGGGCAATGCTGTTTATTTTCTCCTGACAACTGATGTTCACCATGTCTTGTGCCGGATTGGGATATATATTAACCTGTATGGGTG
>JACCDG010397940.1_pt1 | contig 12248 bp, 19 predicted proteins | sample 7442471 | NCBI WGS metagenome assembly JACCDG01 (sample SAMN15323444, study PRJNA562643) | freshwater metagenome | isolation source: river surface water | place: USA:Blue River Watershed | collected 2017-08-17 | reverse complement strand
TTTAATTTTGACCTTTTCCTGTCATTTTCACCAAAAAATTCTTTACACCATTTCAAAGCTCGAACAGCGTAAAGTTTTTTAAGGTTAATATCACAGGTTCTTTTAGCCATTATTTGTTTTATCTATTTTATCAGATTTAATTGTTCTTGGACTTCTTTTTATAGGTTTGGTCACTTCATTTACCTTATCAAAATTTTGAGAAATGTCATTTAAAATGGCCGCAAACTCATAATTTTCAGATTCTTCATTTTTCTTCCATAAAACCGAGACGAAACTCCTTAATTCATTATCACTCAATTTTGCACGAACTTTAACCGCATTTTTCATCAATTTGAAAACCATATACTGAACCCCTAATTTTTTATCTGGGGTTAGTTTAAAGTAATTTTCTACCGTTACGTTTGATAAAATGCTCGATGTTACATTATCCAAAAAGGATATGAAAGATGGATGATTTATGTTTACGTTCATTTGTCTTTTCGTTTTTAATAAATAGTTTTATACTAATTCTAAAATAGAAAAAGGGGTAAGATTTTTTTTCTTATCCCCTTTTTAATTAAATTTGGTTATGGTTATTTACCCCATTTACCGTTTTTAACCAATTGGGCGATAATTGCGTATACAGAAAGGTCTTTATATGTGTCATCAACTGATTCACCAACATTATCTTGTGTCCCTAAAACAACAAGTTGTTTGATTCTTTGTATTTTATCATTCATACGGAAAAATAGGCCCATTTGGGAGAGTTTTTTATCCTCATCCTTGGTCAAATCTCTTCCTAATGATATATTATCAGGACCATAATTTGATTGTTTTTTACAAAAAATTTCATATTGTTCCCTCATGATACGTTTAAACTCTTTGGTCATTTCAGGATACTTTTCCTCGATTTCTTTTATAACCGGATTTACTTGTAATTTCTCTTCTGACATACTTTTTTCTTTATATTATAATATACTAAATTTTATTTGTATTACAAAATATTTATAAAAAAAGAAAATCATGGAATTTGACGCAAAAATTGAAAATAACGAGGAAAAAGGTGGGGTTGAGAAATCTGACCAACCTAAACATAAACAACTTATTCAAATGTTGTCATTTAGAGTTGTTCCTGCATACTTGAAAGAAATTGAAAAGGTGGCTAAACATAAAAAAATGTCAGTTTCCAAGTTAATTAGAACTTACATTAAAGAAGGGATGAAAAGAGATAATGAACTTTCAAATCAAGAAGATAAAGATTTTAGAGTAGAGTAGTAAAAAAATGAAAAAACAAGAAATTACTGAAGAAATTGTAAAAAATAAGGTTTTAGAGGTTTTGAGTGAACAAACTTCTAAAGTAAAGAGAGAAGATTTTGCAAGAGTTCAATTTAAAATTGAAGAATTACAAAACTCTTTAAGTGAAACTTTTAAAGAATTGAGAAAATTGGAAGATTCTGTACCAAATAACTTAAAAACTTTGACAAATGGTAGAATTTCAGGAATTTCTTTAAGTTTGTCGAATGCACAAAAGTTATTGATACAATTAAAAGAAAAAATCAAACAACATAAGAGAAATTTGTATACCCAACAGGTAGAAGAAAAGAAAAAATAATGGAATTATCCGTACTTTTAGAAGAAATAGACCCAAATATTAAAAAAGATGACCCGAGTTATAAAAACCTTGTTAAAAGTGTTAAATTTCTTGAGGCCAAAGAAAAAGTGTTGTTCTTAACAACCTCAAATAGAGGAGGTTGGGCCGTTAAAGAATTAAACGAAGAACCAAAATCCACAAAATTAGCAAAAGCAATCCAATCTTATCTTGGAAAATCTAAATGTAAACTTATAGAGGTTCCAGATTTGAAAATTTATGCATGTGAAGGTAATGTTTCACATATGAAAGGTAATGATTGTGGTGTAAAAAAGGCGGTATTAAAGGATAAAGATAAAAACCCATCAGGAGAACACAGATGTTGGAGAAATATTAACAATCCTGACGATGAATTATGGAAAATAAGTAAAGAATTGTTTGAATCTGACTGTGTTGTATTTTTTGGGTCAATTAGATGGGGTCAAATGAATGCACAGTATCAAAATCTAATAGAAAGACTTACGTGGTTAGAAAATAGACACTCCACTTTGGGTGAATCTAACATAATTAAGGACATTTCTTGTGGACTGATTGTTGTTGGTCAGAATTGGAGAGGAAAAGAAGTTTTAGACGTCCAAAAACAAGTTTTAACGTTTTTTGGATTTGATGTTAAAGACGAATTATGTTGGAATTGGCAATATACTATGAATCCTAAAGATGAAACTAACGAAAGTTACAAAAAATCAGGTAAAGAGTTTAATAAAACGTTTGACTTAGATTAATCTATATTTTTAAGGTATTTTTTCCCTTTAGGGGTTAAAAAAAACATCTCTTCAGTGTCTTCATCTTCGTATGAACCCACCAAACCCTTACTTTTTAACTCTTCTAAGACAGTTCCTGCAATAATTTCTTTTAAAAGGGTTTCAAATTCCTCTTCGGTAAACATTTCTTCTTCATCATCTAATGTTCCTAAGATAAATTTCTCAGTCAATTTATCTTTAATATGTTTTGAAGCAAAATCAAAATTATCAATTTCGTTAAATTCAAAAAAACCTTCTTCAGTTAGTATTTGTATAATTTCATCGGCCTTTTCTATCACCGATTGAGGATAAATCTTTGTCATTTTAATTATCATTATATAATTAATAATATATTGAAAAATATCTTATTAAAGAAATTATAATACCCCTTTTTTATTCAAAACTTTTTGGGTATATTTCTAAAAAATATATGTAAATGAAGAAAGACAAAATTTTTGTACAGATTGCATCTTATAGAGATCCCGAATTAATCCCAACAATTCAGGATATGATAAATAAGGCGAAAAATCCTCAAAATTTAACTTTTGGTATTTGTTGGCAATATGATAGTAGTGAACCTATCACTATGTTTGATAATATACCTCAATTTAGAGTGAGTAAACATCATTATAGTGAAAGTGAAGGTTTGGGTTGGGCTCGACATATCACCAATACCCTATACAATGATGAGGAGTATACCTTACAAATTGATTCACATCATAGATTTGTACAGGATTGGGATGAAATATGTTTAGAGGATTATAAACAAGCTTTAATGGTTTCAGAAAAACCTGTCATTACAACATATTGTACACCTTTTGACCCAACTAAAGAGGAATCTACGTGGAATCCAACACCTTGTTTGATGTCACAATATGAATTTAGTGGTGATAGATTATTGATGAGTATGCCTTGGTTTATTCAAGATTATAAAACAAGAAATAAAGTTATAAGAGCAAGAACTATAAGTGGTCATTTTTATTTCACTAGTGGTAATTTTGTAAAAGAAGTGCCATATGACCCAGACATTTATTTCGGTGGTTATACTGAAGAAACCACATTGAGTGTAAGAGCATTTACGAATGGATACGATTTTTTTAGTCCGTATAGAATGGTTATGTGGCACGAATATACAAGAGGATACCGAGTTAAACATTGGGATGATCATGGTTTAGAAAGTGCAACTAAAAAAACAAGTGGTGAACGTGATGTTTTTGCAAGAAACAAAACCAGACAAATGTTTGGAACACAAGATTATGGTATCGATTTAGGGATATATGGTTTAGGTAGTGAAAGAACAGTTCATGATTACGAAGTTTATGGTGGGTTTGATTTTAAAAAATTATTAATACAAGATTATACATTAAAAGTTAATGAACCACCAAATCCACTACCTTGGGATGAACAATTTATTGTAAACAAATATGATGTTGCATGTGAATGGGACATTGAGTTTTTCAAAAAGTTTGATTTCAAAAATCCTAAATTTTTAACATTTGCAGTTCACACAAAAGGAGGTATAGAGTTGTATAGAAAAGACTTTACTATAGAAGATAATCCACAATATGTTAATTTAGAAAATAATAAAATAACTGTTAATATTCAGTCTGTTGACAAACCAGGTAAGATAGTTATGTATTTATTTGATGAAGATAAACAATGGAGTGATAGATACGAAAAAAATATATAATGAGAATAGCATTTATTGTAATAGGTAATAGTAGAAGAAGTAACTATTTGAATGGTTATAATCTAAGATATGGTAACGGAGGAGGTTCGGGTACCGATAGTAGTTCGGTATTAATTGCCGAACATCTCAGTAAACAAGGACATGAGGTTGTTTTTGTAACTGAAAAACTTGAACCAAAGTTAGAAGAAGATTATAAAAATAAGGGACGTGTTTACAACCCTGGCGAGGAATTTTACGGAGTAAAATATACCAATATTGAATTTGACGGTATTGAAAATAAGGAGTTTGATATTCTTATCAGTATGTTATGGTTTCATGACTACAAAACTTTACCAATAAAAGTAACTAAAGGTTTAATTTATTGGTCACATATGCAATGGATTTATGGTATCAATGAAATTGTTGACTACGCAAAAGACAATAATTTATCATTAGGATTTGTTCACATATCTAATTGGGAGAAGGGTATGACAGGGGATTTGACCAGTAGTATTAAAAGTAGAGAAAACTCTATGAACGTTCAAATTACCACAATTCCTAATCCTGTAATGGACGAAATGATACATGAGGTGGTTCAATCAAATCCTGTAAGAAAACCACATAAATTTATTTTTCATGCCGCTTGGGCAAGAGGTGGTAATGTTGCCGTTCAAGCCGTAAGAGAATTAGATTTTTCTGATAGTGAGTTTCATGCGTTCGATTATTTAATGGCTACACATCATCACCAAGATTCTTTTTTTAATTTACATAATGGTGTTGATAAAAAAACATTATTTACAAACATAGCAGAAAGTGAATATTTTATTTATCCTCTCTATACACCTTATCAAGATGTACATAAAGACACATTTTCATGTGTTGTTGCCGAAGCGATTGCATTAGGTGCAATAGTTGTTACATATCCATTGGGTGCGTTACCTGAAAATTTTGATGGATATTGTGTTTGGTTGGACTTTCCACCAGATACTGACCCTGAAAAAATGCAAAAAGAGGCGTTAACGAAAGATTTGGAAGGTAAGTTTAATTATACACCAAATATTGTGGACAAAATAAAATTCTTAGAAAATAACCCACAGATAAAAGAAGAAATAAGACAAAAGGGAAAAGATTATATTATTTCTAAATTTAACGTTGAAACAGTCGGTAAAATGTGGGACGATTTAATTAGTAAACTATAGTATGAAAATAAATGAATTTTTCCAAAAGGGATATTATATAAATTTAGATAGAAGAGAAGATAGAAAAATTCAGTTCGAAACTGAAATGGAAAAATATAATTTAAAAGATTTTTTCGAAAGATTTTCAGGTATAGATGCAATCAATGAACCGGACCCAATAAAGAAACATTATTATTGTGCACAAACTTTCTTCAATTTATATAAAAAAATTTATGATGAGGGTTATGAAAATGTGGTGATTTTTGAAGACGACGCGTATTTTTATAATGATGTAAATCAGTTACCCGGTTCGGTCTTAGTAGAAAACGCATTGGATGAAATCCAAAATTTTCCTGATTGGCAAATGATTTATTTTGGTGGACATCCAATAAGAGAGGTTGATGTAGTTTCAAAAACATTATTAAGGTCACCCACAATTTTAACTTTACATGCTGTTGGATATAAAAGAAGTGTCATAAAAAGAATCCTCGATGAATATCATCCATTTGTTGATTGTGCAATTGATGGTTGGTTAGGTCAAAGACACGATATTGTCAAATATCTAGTAAATCCAATAGCGATGCCACAAAGAGAAGGAAAAAGTGATTTAGATGCTTCAGGTAATAGTGTTGGTGTTGTTATTTTCAAAAGTAGTTATGAAGTTGTAAAGAAAAATTTTTTATATAATGAGGAAAATGGGTAGTATTTTAGAGAACAATTTTATTACTTCTAGACTACAAGGTAGAACCGGTAATTTAATGTTCCAAATTGCACATGGGTTTGTAAAATCTTTAGAATATAACAGACAATTTGTGGTGCCGTCGGGTGAGTCGTCAACAAAACACTTAGAAAAAAACTTATTCAGAAAATTTGATTTTTCAATAGCACAATCACCATCTTCGTTAGACTCAAAACATATTTGGGGTAGTTTTATTTATGATAAAATAGAAGGTCCTGCTGAGGACAAACCAACAGTATATGCGGGTTGGTATCAATCTGAGAAATTTTTTGGACAGTATAGTAGTGTAATAAAAGATGTTTTTTCACCGACATTAGATTTTGTTAATAGAGCACTGAAAGATTTTCCATTTTTAAATAATTCAGTTGTTGGTGCGATAAATGTTAGGAGAGGTGATTATCTAACACAACCACGAAGACACCCTGTGATAACTTTAGATTACATAAATAAAGCGTTAGAGTTATTACCGAGATGTGATAAGATTTTAGTTTTAAGTGATGATATTCAATGGTGTAAAAATAATATTAAAACTGATAATTTAGTTTTTGTTGAAAATTATATTGATTGTGATGGTTTGTGGTTATTATCTTTATGTGACCATTATATAATTTCGAATTCAACATTTTCTTGGTGGGGTGCTTGGTTATCAAGAACCGAAAATAAAGTTATTATATCACCAGATACTTGGTTTGGTCCGGATGTCATAGACAATCCGAAAGATATTTGGTGTGATAATTGGATAAAAATTCCTACATACTGGAAAGATGGTTTTATTGAATTAAAAAATTAATATGTACGATTACCTAATTGTTGGTGCGGGATTTTATGGTTCCATTTGTGCACACGAACTGAAAAAAAGAGGATATACGGTATGTGTAATCGATAATAGAAATCATATCGGTGGTAATTGTTATACCGAAAATAAAGATGGTATCAATATCCACACATATGGACCACATATTTTTCACACATCAAATGAGGAAGTGTGGAGATGGATTAATCAATTTGTGGAATTTAATAATTTTAGTTTGAGGATTGTTGCAAATTATAAAGGTGAAATCTACGCCTTACCATTTAACATGTGGACATTCAATAAGTTATGGGGAATAACACATCCACATGAAGCAAAAAAATTAATTGACGAACAAAGTTCATACATTACAGAAATTACAAACTTAGAAGAACAGGCGATAAAATTAGTAGGTAAAGATGTGTATGAAAAATTAATTAAAAATTACACAGCAAAACAATGGAGGAAAGACCCTAAAGAATTACCTAAAGAAATTATTACAAGATTACCTTTTAGATTAACCTACGATAATAACTATTTTAATGACAAATACCAAGGTATTCCTATTGGTGGATACACACAAATATTTGAAAAATTATTAGATGGGATTGAGGTTAAATTGGGTATGGATTATTTTAAAGACGAATTACCTAAACACAATAAACTTATTTATACCGGTCCAATTGATAAATTTTTTGGTTACAAATATGGTCAATTAGAATATAAAACAACAAGATTTGAACATTTTAAATTTGATACCGATAATTATCAAGGATGTGCAGTTATGAATTATACCGATAGTGATACTACATATACAAGAACAATTGAACATAAACATTTTGAACCTAACATAAAAACCGAATCAACATGGGTGACATGGGAATATCCAACACAATATAAAGCAGATGAAACTGAACCATATTATCCTGTAAACGATAAAGACAATAACGAAATGTATCAAAAATATAAAACGGAATCTGAGAAATTAGAAAACATTTATTTTGGTGGTAGATTAGCGGAATACAAATATTATGATATGCATCAAGTTATATCATCAGCATTAAATTTTATTAAAACAATATGAAAAAAGTAGCATTTATAACATCAATACTCGGTTCATACGAGGCAACATGTAAACCTTATGTAAATCAAACAGTGGACTGTGATTTTATATGTTTTACAGATAATCCAAATATCGAAACAAATGGATGGGAGCTAGATACCAATCCATATTTTGACACACACAAAAGTCCTGTTGATACGGGTCTTTATGTTAATTCTGTACATAAAAAAGGAAGATTGGAAGTTTTAAATAATAGACATCCATTTAATTTGGCAAAATATTATAAACAACAATGGAAATTAATACCAAGATTAAAGGATTATGAGGTTGTCATATGGATGGACGGAACACTTGAATTATTGGCACCTAATGTTGCTGAATATATGTTAGAGATGTGTCCAAAATATGACATTGTAACTTGGCATCACGAAATGAGAGGTGGTTTTTTATTTCATGAAGCGTATTCATCTTATTTACCAAAATACCATGATACAAATTATAGAAATATTAAACAACCTTATCAAGACGTTATGCGTCAATATTTCGCCTACTTAAGGGATGGTTATGATGAAAATTATTTCAAAAACATTGAGAGACAAGAAGGTAGAGGTAGAGGTGATCATTTTGGAGTTTGGGCTACTGGATTTTTAGCGTTCAACAATAAAAATGAAAAATTAATAGATTTTTTAGATAGGTGGTACTTACAAACACTAATGTATACAACACAGGATCAAGTAGGTTTTCCAAAAGTTTGTCAGGATACTAAAATAATACCATATACATTACCTGATTTAGTTTTTCCTGGTCTCGAATCACACACACAAAATTCTATGTTTAAAGTCCACCAACATGGAAAGTAAAAAGGTAAAAACATTAATCATCGGTGGAGGTATTTCGGGATTATCGACCGCATCATTTTTAAATGATGATTATCTAATTTTAGAAAAAGAATCGGAAGTCGGTGGTTATTGTAAAACAACTATACGTAACGGATTTGTTTGGGATTATTCAGGACATTTTTTTCATTTTAATGATGAAAAAATAAAAAATTATATGATTGAAAAGATTGATTGTGAAGTTGTGGAGGTTAAAAAAAACACTAAAATTTTTTATAAAAACAATTATATAGATTTTCCATTTCAATACAACATTCAACAACTCGAAACAAATGAATTTATTGATTGCTTGTATGATTTATATAAAAAAAAGGAAACTAATTCCACCACATTTAAATCTTTTGTTAAATCTACTTTAGGAGAATCAATATCCAATAAATTCATAATACCATATAACGAAAAATTATATGCTTGTGATTTGGATAAATTAGATTATGATTCTATGGGTAGATTTTTTCCTAAATTGATTGATTTTAATCAAATTATGGAAAATATAAAAAGTAAAAACGTAATAACATCTTATAATGATACGTTTATCTATCCAAAAAACGGAACATATGAATTTATAAAATCAATATTAAAAAGAGTTGATACTGATAAAATCAAACTCAAAACTAAAGTAAATAATATTGACTTAGATAAAAAAATTCTACATACGGAAAATGAGAAGTATGAATTTGAAAACTTGGTAAATACAATTCCTTTCAATCACTTTTCTAAATTATGTGGACAAAATCACCAAGATTTATCATATAATAAGGTTGTTGTGTTTAATTTAGGTTTTGACTCTTCAACATCAAATAAAAATCATTGGGTATATTATCCAGGTAATGAAATTTTTTATAGAGTTGGTTTTTATAACAATATTTTGTTACAAGAAAAAATGAGTTTATATGTTGAAATTGGAATGGATCATGAAAAAGAAATTAATGAAAAAGATTTACTCAACCAAATATTAATTGATTTAAAGTCAGTTGGTGTTATAGAAACACATAAATTAATTGATTATCAGATGATAGTTATGTCGCCAGCATATGTTCACATTAATCAAAAATCTAAAAAGATATTCAAAGATTGGTGTGATGAGTATAACAAAGAAAATATTTTTTCCATAGGTAGATATGGATCTTGGACATATTGTTCAATTGAAGATAACATAATTGAAGGTAAAAAAACTGCAGAGTTAATAAACAAAAACCTCCATAATTAGGAGGTTTTCTTTTCTTCATCTTTCTTTTCGGGTTGTTTCAAACCCTTTTTCATTTCTTCTTTTTTCTCACGAGCCTTTTTTTCAAGCTCTTTGTGTTGTTCAGAAATTTTCTTTCTTTCCTCTTCGGACATTCCAAATACAGCCATGTTAAATTGTTTTTGTATTCATTATTACTATAGAATCATCTTTTTTATATTTCAATAATTCACATTTTTCATATTCTTCTCTTTCTTCAAATATTAAAATCAAACTATCGATAATTTCCACATATAATTGTAAATCATTATCGTATGAAACTATTGTACAAGTATTATTATAATCATTTAATATCTCATTGTCAAGGTTTACTATAAATTCATAAACCATTTTCAATTCTTCTTCATCATAATTCCCAACGTGTAAAACTCTCGTGGCTTGTAAAAGAAAATTCATATCATAAATATCTTTCATAATCTATCCCTCATAATTTTATCTAATATTTTAAAACACTCTAAAAACCCCTCATTTTCACTTTCTTCTCGAGTATGTGTGGAATCTTGTGTCGGACCAAAAACAATTCCATTTTTCAATGAAATTGTAAACACCCACTGATTTGGATTATACATTTCAGTTGTCAAATACACCCCTTCTTTATCGAAAAACTGATAAAGTTTTTTTGAGTCATATAACCCTAACGTTGAAATGCTTATTACACCTACATTTGGAAACATCGTTGCCTTGAACTTATTAAAAGCCGTCGGATACAAATATTCTATTATATACCAATCCATAATCACTATATTATAACAAAAAATTTTCTAATTTGTATATCATTAACAGATAATTTTTTGATTTTCAATAATTCCAGTATAATTATATTTCAGTTTAGAGAATGAATATACTGGAATTTTATTACAACGATACAAATAGAATGTTGTACGTTGAATTTTCAACAGTTGGTGACGAAGATAAATTTTACCGTGTTTTAGAACTTGGTTTCGAGGATATTGAATATTATTACCCCGAAATTATCCATGAAAAAGATTTAGAGGATATTGATGAAGATTTTGTCATAGAAATAGTAACACAATATCTCAATGAGAATGAATTACCCGAACAACTAAATTTGTAGTATTTATTAGATATGAGTTTTTTGGACGAAAATAAAAAAGAGAAACTTAATAATTTCGTTAAGTTTGTAAAGGAACAGTTAGAACTTAAAACTGTACCAACAATTTCTATTCAAAATCACAGAAATGGTCTTAAAACGACCGCAAATTACGATTACACAAAAGAGAATAAGATAGTTAAAGTATGCATGAAAAATCGAGCATTAGTGGACGTTATGAGGAGTATTGCTCACGAACTCGTGCATCACAAACAATTTGAACAGGGTAGATTAGACGTAAAACCACCAGATATTGGTGGTGAAATCGAGGATGAAGCAAACGCAAAAGCGGGTCAATTCATCAAAATGTTTGCAAGAATTGACGAATCTATTTACGACGAATAGTTAAAACCTTTGTAGTGTTACCTCCAAATGTGCGATAATTGCTTTATCGTATCTGTTACTTCCCACAAAAATATTGGTATAAAAGGTCTGAGAGGTCAATTTAAGGACATTTGACGGCATTGCACCATACGTATCACCACTGAACGTATAACGGGTTTTTTCACCTTTAAAATCGGTTTCAAAGGTGGTCACTTCTTTACAGTATGTACAGGGAAAATCAACCATCATCCACTCATCACTATATTGGTCTTTTATTCTCAGTTTGAAATAATCAAATTCCCATTGTGTGGTTTTTACATCAAATCTTCGATTTATGATTGTATTTTTGAAATCTTGTGTCAACATTAATTCATTGTTTTGATTTATACCTGATACCAAAAATGAAGAAACACAAGCTTGGTCTTGATTTAGGATTGTAAGTTTACTATCATAATTAATCTTGTCAATTACCACATTTACATCCACTACGTCCCATCTACCATTGATATTTAATTGAGGGTTACTTGGTTGAACATATTTCTCACATCCAAATAGAAATACCGTCAGGACTAATACAAATAACTTTTTCATTTTTTGTTTCTTTATTATTTCTACAAAATTAGGTATTTTTTGGTATAAACAATAAAAAATAAAAGATTTTTTTTGGATATTTATATACTATGGAATTGTGCCTAACCGAGACCCAATTAAGGAATCTTATTAAAAATACATTGAAAACCAAGGAGTTAGGGGAACAAGAAACCCCTGTTAATCCTGAGCCAAAGTCAGGTACATCTGATAAACAAACAGGTGGTTCGGGATATCCTGAGGTTGGTAAATGGGAAAGTGGGGTTACAAGAGGACC
>JACCDG011894403.1_pt1 | contig 12249 bp, 23 predicted proteins | sample 7442471 | NCBI WGS metagenome assembly JACCDG01 (sample SAMN15323444, study PRJNA562643) | freshwater metagenome | isolation source: river surface water | place: USA:Blue River Watershed | collected 2017-08-17 | reverse complement strand
TCGATATCAACATGTCGTATCACAAAGTATGAAATCAAAGCTGTACCTGCAAGTGTAAAAATTGTTACACGTCCAGCGATAATTTGCCGGTTTCCTGGCAGGTTGGACGTAAATCTGCTGGACGATCGGCGCCTACTCAGCTAAGCTGAGATGCACCGTCGGTCGATCCGGCACCCCTACCCCCGCGGTCTAAATGGTTATGGACGTCAGGTTTTCACCCTGAAGGATGCCGGTTCGAGTCCGGTCGGGGGTACTTTATGCTTATCTCTATCAGTTGTGAGTGGAAATTTCTATGATTACATGCGACAGTTGGACAACAGGTAGTCCACCTGCCTTCCAAGCAGGAATAGAGGGGGTTCAAGTCCCCCCTGTCGCTCCATGCGAGTAAACGCCAACAGTGCCGTGGTCGGTGGGAATCATATTTGTTGACCTTAATACAAGAGAAATAGCTAAGTTAGCTGATGTAGTTGTTTGCTCTGGAAACGGTATTGTTAGTTTAATCTATGAGTATTAAGGGTGAAGATTTCTTTTGTACAAGTCTAAACTTATAATTATTCGTGGCAACTCAGCTTCAGGGAAGAGCACTGTAGCAAAGCGCATTCGAGAGTTAAGTGATCGCAGAATAGCCTATGTTGAGCAAGACAATATCCGTCGCACTATTCTAAAGGAAAAAGAAACTGACGACGGAGTAAACATTGCCTTAATCAAAATGGTGACAGAGTTTGCTCTTGCGCGTAATTACGATGTGATCCTTGAGGGGATGTTGAAGCAGCATAGTCACGGCGAAATGATGAAAGACATCTTAGGCGTCTGTACTGAGGCATACGTATTTTATTTTGATGTTTCGTTTGAAGTAACGCTTCAAAGACATGCTACTAAACCAATTGCCGATGAGGTCAGTGAGGAAATGTTAAAGGCGTGGTTTAAAGATAAAGATCTAACGGGATTCCCAGGTGAATATGTAATTCCCGAAGATTTCACCGTCGAACAAGCTGCATTGTATATTATTAAAACAGCGGGGTTATAGAAGCGATGATGTACGAAGATGCATTAGAGAAGTGGGGCAGGGCCGTTTGGGGTGAAATCATTGAAGCAGGCGGCGGAACTGTTTCGAAGTAATGGTTTGCCCTTGTAGCTCAGTTTGGTTAGAGCAGCCGCCTTGTAAGCGGCAGGTCGTGAGTTCGACTCTCACCGGGGGCTCTTATGTTGATTGATCTATCTACGATTAAAGAGAGGTCCTGTGCTAATATTAGGGCCGAAATGTATCTTGATGTTTCAGGCATGATCATTCGATATTCGTGGCAGATGTATAATCAGCCGCATCCTCGACGTAGTTACCTACTGTGGAAGCAATGGTACAGGGGTGGTAGGTGGAAAGACTGGGAATGTCTAGGTATTAGATGATGCAAATTAGTCTTAGAGTTTCAAGAGTCCACACTAACCATATTCATTTAACAGGTTACATTCTAGGTTGGCGTGCATTGCAGGGCTATATCTACGAATCTGGCCGAATAGTTTACCGAGATAGACTAGTAACTCTCACATCCGTTGACACTCTTAGCCCTTGGAAGCAATGCAATTGATATGGCACTTTGGCCGAGTCTGGATAGGCGCAGAACTGCAAATTCTGTCACACCGGTTCGATTCCGGTAGGTGCCTCTATGTTGATTAGAATAGCAACAGACAGGAACTATCAGGTTCTTGAAGCTTATTCTCACACTGAAACATATCGCTTGGACTATGGTTATTATTCAGTGTACGAAAAGAATAACTTCATCACAATCGAAGAGCTTAAAAAGTCCTACACCTTAAAAAGATTTGCAACCTTATATCGCAAGCCAACATAGCTCAGATTTGGAGAGAGCGCCCGGTTGAAGCCCGGGAGGTCGTCGGTTCGATTCCGACTGTTGGCACTTGAAAAGTATTGGTAATACAAATTACTCCGCAGGTACCCGTACCGTAATTTGATTACCGCATGGAAGATACCGCTAAATGGTTGGCAACCGGTCTTGAAAACCGGGGGGGCTCAAAAGGCTCGGAGTTCGATTCTTCTATCTTCCGCAAGGCATCATCATGGAATGTTCAGTTGTAGACTGCAATAAAAAGCAATTAAGTCGAGGATTCTGTCCTAAGCATTATCAAAGGTTTAGGAAATATGGTGATGTAAATGTTGTTCATCGACGTTTGCCTAATAGCCAAGAGAAACGGGAGCGGCTCAAATCGGAGCGACCTACATGCTCTTATCCTGGATGTTTGACTAAGGTAAGGAAATCACAATTTTGTCAGACTCACATTCCGAGAACCTGTTCTCAGTGTGAGAAAACTTTTCAACCTTGGCCCGCCTGTCACAAATCAAGTACATGCTCAAATGAATGCTTGATGGATTCTAAATACAATAAGATCGCTAGCCGCCTCACTACTAATAGCACACTTAAGACAAGTGCCGTTAAGAGGTATCTTTTTCGGTATGGGCTGGCTGAAAAGAAATGTAAAATATGTGGATTAAGTGAATGGATGGGCAAAGAGATGCCATTGACTCTTGACCACATAAATGGAATTAATAATGACAACAGGTTGGAGAATGTAAGAATTCTTTGCCCCAATTGTCATAGTCAAACGGATACGTTTTGCGGTAAGAACAAAGGCAACGGTCCAGGTTCTAGGGGAATTGGATAATTATGTACGATATACAATCCCACCGGTTCCTCTCATGATAATAAATGTGATTGTTTGCAAGGGTTATCCAACTAGAGTTGTACCTGTTTCACCTGTTTATTCTGGACAAATGGATTGGTTGTGCGCTGTGAAAACCTGTATGAATCTTAAGGGTGATAGGTATGATGTCATCGGCCAAGGTTGGTCGCGTGCTGGTTTTACGTGGAGCAGTTATCCTAGCGTGATTTACTTATGATCATTCATGTGTCTTGTTACACAGATAGTGATGGTCCTTCACTGGAAGTGTGGGCTTTGACCGCTAACGGAAAGTGGATGGACTTTCGCGATAAACATGAGATACGCGTGAATTCCTGGGCCACCTTGCAGACGTGTCACATCATGTATTGGTCACCGTCTACCGGGTGTATCCCCTCCGTCTGATGAGCGGTTGAAAGGGTATCAGGTTACAGGCAGGTTCAAGTCCTGCGGCCCGGACTTATGATTGTTCATATTCAAACCTCACGACTTTTGAATGGTGTTCTGTACACTTTAGAGTTATCGTTTCCTTGTTCTTGGTCTAACGCCGGGGCACCTGTTCCGTCCATTGTTTCAGGGGCATATTATGGTGCTGAATGGAATATTGGCGGAGTTCGTGTAAACAATTGTCTGTTAGATGTATTCGATAGGGAGAAATGGGAATATGTACATCTCTCTACCAGTCCTCCTTAGTTCTTCAAAAGATCACTCGGGGGAGATGCTTTATGAACTTGGTTGTGCGTTGACGCATGGTTCCCCTACGTTCCTTAGAGCTTCCCCTCTGCGTGAACGTTCGTACGCTTTTGTGGAGTCGGACATCGATTTCGTTGCAGCTTCCACTTTGGAAACTGGTGATTTTAGCGAGACCGATATTGCTGCTGTGGTCCGGTTGCTTAACGGTGATTGGGCAGCCCTTGAAGCAGGATGTGACCCGACAGGTTGGGATTGTCAGTCTTGGTGTGATATACGTATCGGACCTGATCTTTCTGATGTGGTCAACTATGGTCTTAGTGAAGAGGCTCGGAGGCTTCTTATGCAGCTTGTGTTGAATCGCCCTAATCAGTTGTTGAGAAAATGATTGTAAAGATTGAAGCAAATTCTAATATAAGATATATGCTAGTAATGCAAGATGTTTATTCTTGGCCTAGGTCTGGACCTATTTGTTTCGTCATTGCTTCTGGAGAATTTTATTCCTGCACCTATTGTCTGGGACTTTACAGAAGTCAAGGTGCTCGACTGAATAGGTTCAACCGTAGGATTTGGCATACGGAAAATATGGACACGTAGCTCAGTTGGTTAGAGCATCTGCATGACGCGCAGAAGGCCGTCGGTTCGAATCCGGCCGTGTCTACGAAGGTGGTCTGTGAGACGCCTTGTGAGCGAACGCCAGCCTATTAGGCGTGACAGTCGGAGAGACGACAACACGCCCCTCTAGCTCAATGGTTAGAGCAACGGACTTAAAACTTAATGCTACAATGTAGTTGTGGATAACGAATACATGAACAACTACATGAAGCAACGGTACAAAAAACGTCGTAGTGAAGCTATAACAACACTTGGCGGTGCATGTTCAAACTGTGGGTCAACCGCTGATTTGCATATCCACCACAAAGATCCAAGTCAAAAGAGTTTCACTCTAGCTTCTGGATCATCCTTTTCGGATGAAAGATGGAATGCTGAGATAGCAAAGTGTGAGCTATTATGCGCTTCATGTCATGTTGATGAACATAGGTCAACAGCACCGTGCGGAACGCCTCAAAGGTATTGGGCAGGGTGTCGATGTGAATTGTGTAGGTCAGCATTCCGAGAGTACAACAGTGAATACAGAAGACGACGGAGAGCACTTCGGGAGCAATCTCGGGAGTGAATGCAGTCAAATTCGGGGAAACCTTTCACACTGGCAATCCCGAGCGAAGCCTAGATTCTAGGAACGTGTAGAGACTTGACGGCTGCCATCCCATGCGGATGAAGAGAAAGTCCAGACCACAAACATTTCGATACGAAATGGCTGCGAAAGTAGTAGTTGGTAAGTTAATCCGAAGGTTCAGGGTTCGAATCCCTGGGGGGGCACTCGCTGAATTTCGCTTAACGGCCGCTCAGGGTAAAGCACCGGCACGGGTCGGAGAATCAAGGTTCAACTCCTTGAAATTCAGCGTTCAGGTATGCTATAATAGGTCCATGACAGATACACTTACCACTCAGCCGCCCGCCAAGACACGTCAGACGAAGGTCTGTACGCAGTGTCAGAAGCGCAAGGCTGTACGGTCAAAGTTCCGCTGGATGCCTGGCCGCGAGGCGTACCATGCGTGGTGTCGTGATTGCGAACGTGAGTCGTCACGGTTGCGGGCTAAGCCTCGCAAGAAGTAAATAAGCGTTTCATAAAAAGTTGGACGCGTAGCTCAGTGGTAGAGCATCGGGGTTACATCCCGTGAGCGAGAGTTCGATCCTCTCCGCGTCTACTCGAATAACTGGACATACTATCCGATTTAGTATGTATGTCAGATTCGAATAAATGTGCCAATCCAAATTGCATCAATCAAGCTAAAGTAAAATATTGTTCTAGATCATGTTCTGCAACAGTATCCAATTCCGTACCTAAGCGCAAGAAAAATATTAGGTATTGTCATATTTGTTCAACCGTACTTAAAGACAGTAGTCAAAAATATTGTTCCCCCCCATGCATGTGGGAGGGTATTCATGGTGAAAAACTATCTCAGTGGCTTGATGGATCTTTTGATGGATCTGGCGCAAATGGTGATTTGCGTGGGTCGTTTCGCAATTGGATGTTGGCACAAGCTGACTATAAATGTACACTATGTGGTTGGAATCAGAAAAATCCTTTTATAGATAAAGTTATTCTAACAATAGATCATATTGATGGTAATTGGCAAAATAATAAGCGTGACAATCTAATCGTGCTATGTTACAATTGTCACACCCTGACTCCCACATTTTGCTCTCTGAACAAAAATAGTCCAGGGAAAAGACATGGTGGTCCAAGGGCGGTGCGGTAACAAGCCTCGTTGGTCTAGTCTGGTCTAGGACGTTTGATTCTCAGTCAAAAGGTCATCGGTTCAAATCCGATACGGGGTACAAATGCTTGTCAAGGTTTTTACTACTTCGCAATATGATTTCTGCATTGATTTTGTGACTTATTCAGCCCTCTTCCCCTTTCGTAGACTTGTCTATCTGGAAGGGTTTGTTATTGAAGATGTGAAGGCTGGATGGCAGTTTGTTGATCGCCAGTGATTTGTCACTGCAAATCCTATCCGTAGCTTACTTGGTTAGAGCGTTGCGTTGTGGCCGCGAAGGAGCCGGTTCGATCCCGGTCGGATAGACTATGATTGTTTCAATTAAGACACACCATACTGGTGAGATTATGTTTGGAGCGGTATCGCAGTTTGCGATCCATAGAGCTTTCAGTAATGGTTCTCTAAGCAAGAGTTACTTTTTTGGCTACTGGCAAGATTCAGGTTTGTACAAATGGCACATTATGAGTGGGCATGGATCGGAATGGAGATTATATGAGATTCGGTAAACCAGCTACTCCTGTAGCTAAGAGGTCGTGCTACCAGTGTTCTAACGGTAAGCATGACAAGTGTGTTCGCATGGGCTGTGGTTGCTGTGACGCTGTTGCTTCGGAAGAACCTGAGTTGCTGAAGCCTAACAAACGTGTCGCTTCGACTTCTGAAGGTATTGGTATCTGGAATCGTCAATGGTCCTCTAAAGAGGAAGAGTACGATGCTATTGCCCACAGCATTCTTCAGATCGTGAAAGGTCTTGCCGATTACGCAGGTGTTCCTGTTATTCGGTGATAATGCGGCGGTCCCGCTGGTTGCGGACTTACCCTTCATGCGGGTGAGGTGCTCGGTTCGATCCCGAGGGCCGCTACAAATTCCTTGCCTGACCACCGGCAACATGGTATGGTAAGACCAATCGGGCGCGGACGAGCCGAGGTTTGGCTAGGCAGGCTCATAATCTGTCGGGTTTACCCAATGTGGGGTTCGACTCCCCACCTGCGCCACTAACAAGTTCTTAAATGTTCACTTCTTTTCTCTAGACGGGTTCGACTCCCGTGCTGCAATTCCGCAGTTGGCCGGGCCAAGGCGCTCTTATACAGCGTTGAAGTGAACCTCTTTCTCGGGGCCGGATAGCCCTTCCTCCCTCCGTCAGTTATCCGGCCCCGAACTTCCCTCAGCAGGAAGATATGATGGCTGATATTCATCTTGACTGTGGATTCTTTGACAAGGGTTTTTTCGACAAGGTTCGACCGAGCCGTCCCGCCTATGTCATCTACATTCTTCTTCCTTCCTATATCCCCGTTACTGGAAGATGGGCGTACGGCTCGACTTTGTCTGGCGGAAAGTATTAGAGCGAAGATCTGGATTTTCGAATGATGGTTGAAATAGCTAGTCGCGATCCTGGTGATGAGGTAACAGTTAGGTTCGTTCTAGAGCAGAATCCGATAGTTTCTCCTCAAGGTATAGAACTATCTCATCCTTACGTTCTCCACTACGGCATCAATTGGAAAAACAAGTGGAATCGTCATATCTTCGAATGGGAATCAGTACGTCTAGGGGAGTGTTAATTTCCAATGATGATCACGGTGCGTAGGTACAGTGAAACTCTGTGTTCGATTACCTTCGAGTTAGACCAAAATCCCCTTCCATGCGCCACTAAAGATTACGGCTTGCATCGCCCCGTGATGATAAGATACTATACAAATGAGATGCATAGGAGTAAAGACGACTGGAGAAAAACTTGGTACTCGGGGAGTTAGAAGAAAGATTTTGGTCTAAGGTAGAAAAGACTAGTACGTGTTGGCTTTGGAAAGCTAGCATGTATCCAAATGGTTACGGAGCATTCAAGTGTTATGGAAAAACCCGTGGGGCACATAGGATAGCATGGGAAATCGTTAACGGCTCTATTCCGAAGAATTTACTCGTATGTCATACTTGCGACGTACGAGCCTGTGTAAACCCTGATCATTTATTCCTTGGTTCCTATAAGGACAATGTTCAGGATATGGTTACCAAACAGCGTTACAATAGTGCAAATGGCAATAAAGAAGTCTGTAAGCGAGGACACGTCTTTACGCTAGAAAATACAATCATAAAGAAAAAAGGCCGTCAATGTCGGCTATGTCAAAGAATGCTCAATAGAGAGTACATGCGCAGGAAGCGCACCACGGGCCTGTAACTCAGTTGGTAGAGTGCTACCCTTGCAAGGTAGAAGTCGTGGGTTCGATTCCCATCAGGTCCACTCAGTAAAACGACCAAAGGATAGACGTGGAATATTACGAAGAGCTTAGGGAAGTTTCCTACAACGGTGATACCGGTGCGTTGGTGATTCATCACCCTGGGCTGTCGCGGGCCTCTTGGCCCGCCGTTCAATGGAGTATTGCCGATGACCTTGGCAAATGGGTTCTTGTGACTTTGACCGAGGTCGCCATTGTTACAGCGTTCGCTGCGTTTCTAACTGAAGGTGCTGTTGGTTGGGCCATCTTCTTTTTGTTCGCTACGATCCTGCCCTTCGCTCCCTTCATTCAAGCAAGGGAACTGTGCAGACAGCAGAAGATGTTTGTATTTCCGTCCTATAGCGGACCGGGCAATGCATGGGGTAAATATCTTCTTCGTTACGCCAAACTTTTTCATTCCTTTCACAAAATGACTCACGACAAGAATGCGACCGATAAAGTCAAGGCAGTGTACGCCGAGCGGGAACCTGCTGTATGGCAGACCATCTCTGCGATAAGCAACTTGTATGGAAGCGTGGTCGGCAAGGGCACTTATGGCGTCCAATGATTGAAAAGGATGAGGAAATGGCTAAGATTGTTGCTTGGGTTATTGTTGTTGTCGCCATCTTTGTGGCGATCAAAATCGTGTTCGGCCTTCTTGCAGCGATTGTTCCGTTGATTGGCGGCGTGATCATCGGTCTGCCCATCGGTTACATCGCTCATGCGATCAAGGATGATGTGAGTTGATGTGTGTTTATTTCGATGAGAGCTAATTATGGACCGCTGTCGAGGCAGCCGATAGTGTCGGCCGAGGCACGACTATCAGCGCAGGGTTATCGCCTATTCTTCCAGTACGGCTACTACTTCAAGACGCGTGCCCCTGAGTTTTCATGGAGTTCTTAGATACTGAATGGTATGATCATTGGCAGGAAACACCTGTCAAGACACAAGGCTGGGAGACAGGCAGGTTTGCAGACCAAACCGTTCTTCTACCTCTTGCTCTAGTTAGGAAGCTGGCTCAACCGAACAGGTTGTCCGAGATTCAACTAACTGACAAAGATCATTTACAGGACTTGTTGACCTCAGTGAAGGCTAGGGGTTTTGATGAGCCGATGGTTGTCGTATTGGATGATCACGGGCGCATAGTCTTGAAGGACGGCCATCATCGTTTGATTGTTGCTGTGCAGTTAAAGCTGTTGAAGGTTCCTGTGAGGTTTCAACGTAGCAAACGTATCAACACAGCGGCTTGCAGTATGGCAGATATGTTGCCTCAACTGTTAGGATTATTGACTTAGGAGAATCTCATGGCGATCAACGATCCGCCCTGCCTGTACGGGTTCAAGGAGCACGACTTTCCTCTCGGGTCACGTCGGGTCTGTAGTCGGTGCTGGTGGGCGCCTAACGCCCTGCTGGAACTCGCCCTACTGCCACCTGCACGTACCCGGTTGACGGCGTTAGAGAAAGTTTTGTTGCGTTGGGGTGACAAGTGCGTCTACTGTGGCGGGCAGGCTACGACGCGCGATCATCTGATCCCTGATTCAAGAGGGGGTTCGAATGGCCTCGAAAATCTACGCCCTGCTTGTGAACCTTGCAATCAGGCAAAGGGTGATCGCACGCCTTTTGAATGGCTCGGAGAAGATTGCGATTCCGAGTTCAAGTATCTTTCTGCCCCTCGTGGTCCGCAGAGAACGAAGCACAAGGTGTATGATTTGATCCCGACGGAACAACTCAGAGCGTTAGCAGCTTTGAAAGAAACTCTTTCCTAGAGTTTGCCAGTATAGTTCAGTGGTAGAACATCTGCTTCGTAATCAGAAAACGTGGGTTCGATTCCCGCTATTGGCTCCATGATAGTCACTGTGATATGCATTCAGGGTCCATCGGATGTTGCGACTAAGCACGATGAGATGTTAGTTTGGACAGGGAAAATGTGGAGGTTCATAGGTTGGCCGGGTTACCCCTCCGCCTGTTACTACATGAAGAAGGAACCGTATGAGCACATACAGTTTTACTGGCATTGGAAAGGATGTCTTCGTGACTGTTCAGCCAGAATTCGCTGACGAACATGAACTCATGAATCGCATCGATAAATGCGTTCATGGTGATTTTCAGGCATTGTTGGGTGACCGAGTGGATGCTTGGTTTTCGTTTGTCAATGAAAACATCATGGCTGACGGTGTTCTCATGGAAGTTATTGTGCCAACAGATGAAGGCCCGTTGACCATTTGGGTTGCGTGGAGCATCATCTACCCCGACAAGATCAACTGTTTAGGACTTTTGATCCCAAACAGCACCGACAACTTTAACGAAAAGCCTGACGAATACATTTCTTGGAACTCTTTCCGCGTTTCAATCTAGCACGCATGGCGTAACTGGTAGCCGCGCAACCTTGAGGGGGTTGTGTCCGAATGGACGTGAGGGTTCGAATCCCTCTGCGTGTACTATGGGAACATACAATTGGACTGGCGAGGAACACGATGGGTTCGACAAGCCTGAAACGACAATTGATACTGCCACCTTCAGATCTCGGTCTCGAAGCGCCCAACCACTTGAGGTGCATTCAATGCTCATTGAGTGCCTTGACGAACTGGACAGGTTGTGCAAATAAGAATCTTCGCTTTTACAGATCCGGTTTCAATTAATAATGAAGGTGTTCATTGGACTCTTGAAATCTTCGACTGCATAGATGCAGGTAGAATCCATGCCTACATGAGAGGTACCGACGGGTTTGTTCATACCGAACGACGAACGGTCATAATAATTGATGCCTTCAGATAAAGTAGTGGGGGATGTAGTCCAACGGCAGGAGACAAGCGACTTAAAATCGCTACAGTGAGGGTTCGAATCCCTTCATCCCCACCTTTGCCCTTGTAGCTTAATTGGAGAAAGCTTCGGACTTCTAATCCGATGAGTGCAGGTTCGAATCCTGCCGGGGGCACCTATGCAAGTTAGATTAATTTTTCGTACTAATTACATCTCATACTGTTTGCAATATTCTAGTGGATGTTACCTTGTTCCATTAAACGAAGACTTCATATATGAATGTGATTTCTACATACTTCTTGAGGGTAAGGAACGGGTTAGGCGCAATATAGTTTCTATGGAGTTGGAAAAGTTTGACAGAATCCAATGGTGTTGGAGGTATTACAGGAATTGGGAACTAAAAAAGTAGAAGCGCCTGGTATTTGAGAGGTTCGATTCCTCTCCGCTTCACGAAACGATCGTTCACTTTGTGATCGTTCGATGCTCAGCCTCATTGGGGGTTCGAATCCCTCCCGATCCACGCATGGTTCGGTGGCGGAACTGGCAGACGCAGCGCCCTTGAAAGGCGCCACAGGGCTGAGCCTCTCTCTAAGAAAGTCCTTGACAGGTCAGGGACCGTATCGTAGGATGACAGCATGGAAAGCGGATAGGTACCTCCCTCACACAAGATGTACGTCCTCGTACGTGCTGACCTGACCTTCGGACAGCAGCTTGCTCAGACAGCCCACGCAGCCGCGGAGTACGCTGCACGATTCGGTGACTCTGTTCTAGACACACCAACGATGGTTGTCTTGTCCGTGAAGGACGAGCAGCATTTGTTGGATCACGTTGACAGCGTGAATGGTTATTTGTTTTTTGAACCCGACCTCGGGGACACTGGTGAGCACACGGCGTTTGCGACCGTGTGTGATGGCCGTCATTTTTCACGTCTCTCCCCTACGTGGAGCCGTCGCCCCGCTGTGACGCCCGCACCCCGTCCGGCGGCCTTCTCGCCTACTGCGGCCGACCCGTCGGCCACCTCGGCGACCACCAGCACCTGCCCACCGGGTGGAGCTGGCCCCGATCGAACACGACCAAGGAGACAACGCCATGACCGACCACCAGGCCACCCCGGGCATCGACAGCCGCCGCCCGACGATCGAGGTGTACCCGTACTCGACCAGCGACCCGAACACCACCCGGCCGCACGAGTACGGGTTCCGGCTCAAGGCCGAGAACGGCGAGATCGTCATGCACGGCGAGGGCTACACCGAGGCCAGCGCGGCCGAGGCGATGGCGCTCAAGATCACGGTGGACCACGCCTACGACGACGCGCGGGTGGTGCTGCTCAACTGGAGCGGCCAGGTGGTCCGCGAGGCCGAACGCGAGCGCAAGCACGTGAAGGGCGGCAGCGAGCCCGCCGCTGATCCGGTGCCGCTGCCGCCTGTGGTGTGGGAAGACGAGGACGGCTCGGCGTGGTGGGCGAAGGGCCATCATCCCCCGGCGGCGATGGCTTTGGCGGTCGTGTCCTGGGTGGCCGGCAACATCGGCGCCGAGGAAGCGAAGCAGATGCTGGCCCCTGC
>JACCDG010668299.1_pt1 | contig 12251 bp, 18 predicted proteins | sample 7442471 | NCBI WGS metagenome assembly JACCDG01 (sample SAMN15323444, study PRJNA562643) | freshwater metagenome | isolation source: river surface water | place: USA:Blue River Watershed | collected 2017-08-17 | reverse complement strand
GTACGTTAAAGGTGGATGCGCCAGAGGTAATAACTGTCTGGGGCATTAGCTATAGTCTTTCGTGTACGCCATGACGTTCCACTTGGAGTTGATAGTGGAATATTTGCAGGTGATTAAATCAAACGCGTTACCAGTGGTGGCGGTGAGCGCGGGGATTTCTATCGGGTGTTTAAAGCCCCCGGCTCCGGAATTTAAAGTCAGTGTTCTGGCAGAAGTTATCGCCCGGAAAATAATAACAATCACCTGCCCGTTTGTGGCGTTGGTCGGTACAGCAAGTGTGGGGTTTTGAGCGCTATTTAAATAAAAGGTATTACCCAAAGAAGCATCCAGAGCCGGCGTGGGTCCGTCTGTAAGGGTCACTAAACCCGAAGTGATTCTTCTACTTGCTGCAAGCTGCCCGCCGTCAGAAGAAAGAATTGTGCTGTCCGCAAGTCCTGTCCCGTTTGTGTTACTCCATAACGAAACCGCCCCAACGGTTGTTGAGTTAGCGCCAATAACGTTACCCGCGCCGATACCAAGAATGGGAATGGGTATAGACCAGATTCTGGCCATTACTTACCACCAAACAGTTTTAAGTTAGGTAATTGCTTATTAAGCAAACCCGCAGGTTCGTTGCTCGCAACCTTTTGGGCTAACTCGTAACGTTGCATCTTTAATTTGTCCGTGTCAGAAAGTGGGGAGAGGGATTTTTTCAAGTTCAATGCATCGCGTTCATCAATCTCAGGCATCGTGGCCTCCAATCCATTAGTATAAGCGACTATGAGTACAAAAAAAGGCGAACCGAGTATCCAAATCCGCTGTAACGGAACACTAATCCCGCTGGAAGAAATAGCCAAACTGCGTAATCCCAAAAACCGCAACGACCATCCACCAGAGCAAATAGCGGAACTGGCCGAACAGTTTAAATACCAGGGTATCAGACATCCCATCATCGTGAGTAACCGGTCCAAGCGCATGGTGGCCGGGGATGGCCGCTTTCAAGCCGCCCAAGCTCTCGGCATGAGCGAATACCCGGTGGATAACCAAGACTTTGACTCCGACGAGCAAGAGTACGCTTTTGGCATTGCGGATAACGCGCTTCAACAGTGGAGCCTTTTAAACTTCAAAGCCATTAACATGGACCTGGGAGATCTCGGCCCCGACTTCGATATTGAACGCCTGGGCATTAAAAACTTCACGCTCGAGCCTTTTGAAAACCTGCCCGAGGCACCGCCCGCACAAAGGGAAACGCAAGGTGGGGATACTGGTCTTGCGACCAAAATCATTCTCTACTTCGAAGAAGAGCAATACTTTAAGGTCATGGCCAGTGCGCAAAGGCTTATCGAACGCGAAGGGTATACCGACCTTTCTTCCATGTTCAGTGACTTGCTCTTTAAGGCCGCCCCGTAATGCAGGAGTTGGCACTTGATGTCCTGCCACCAGATGAAAGCCTAATCGGGCAACAAGCTTTTGAAATTAAAGCCGAGCATGAAATCAAACCAGATACCTTGGTAAGGGATAAAAAAACTGGCGAGCTTTTAATTGCCTATGGGCGACTGCCAAAAAAGCACAATGAACTGAAGGCTATTTGCCGAGCGATAAAGTTTTCTAAGCACCGCAGACTTACGCAACTCGTAAACGACTACGAACGCCCAGAAAGTGTTGATATCGCTTTCGGAAGCCGCCCCCCAAACCCGGTGTTCAGTCTTGCGGCAAGTCAGTGTCAGTTCAACTCCCAATGCCCCGCGTGGTACGACGCTATCTGCGAGCTCGGTGCGGAACTCGAATGGCTTTACTCTGAGCACGAACCAGCCAAGTACCAAGCACAAAAAGCAACGGTCACCGCAATCCACCCCGACTGGGTTTTGCCAAAAACAAGCGTTTATACCCAAGGCGTCTTAAACGATGCCAATGTGCTGGGCTATCACTACGACCGGGATAACGTGCCCAATGGCTTTTCCGCTATGGTGTACTTTAAGCAACGCATTAGTGGCGGCAACCTCTTACTCCCACAGCTTCAGGCAAAGCTAGTTTGCGAGGATGAAACGTACGTGCTTTTCGATGGGCAAAGCCTCATACACGCCGTGACACCAATTTTGAAAAAGGACCCAACACACAGCTATCGTTACTCGTTTGTCTTTTACGCAAGGCAATCGATGATAGGGCTGGGCTCTTTCGATGAAGAGCTGAAAAAAACAAAGAAAAAGGAAATGGAACTACGGTTCCGTAAAGTAAATGCAGTCCTTAACAAAGCTCCAACATGAAAAGGTGACCTTTCTCGTCAGGCCCGCGTCCAGTGACGAGAAGACGTTTAACGAAGTCATTGTTAAGCACGCCTATGAAAAAAAATACTTCCCAATTTTGGAAGGTGAAACGTGGCTCGACCTTGGGGGTAACGTTGGGGCGTTTGCCATTCAAGCCATCAGTAAAGGGGCGCAGGTTTTCATTTACGAACCAGACCCCTTCAACTGCCAGATGATTAAGAGGAACCTGGAAGCAAATAACTACCAAGCGTTCGTTCACCAAATGGCTGTTGTGCACGACGATACTCCAGTTGCCACCTTGAACCTGTGGCCCCAAGGGCAAAGCTGGCGTAACTCCATAGTGCGCAACAAACGGGGCACAAACCCAATCAAGGTCCCGTGCGTGAACCTGTATAGCCTTTTGACAAAGCCCCTATGCATCAAGATGGACATAGAAGGCAGTGAAATACCCATACTTCTCAACTGGCCAGAGTCCACACCAGTTCAAAAGCTTGTCTTTGAATGGTCGTTTGACGTCGATAAAAAGACAAAAACGCTGCGCGACGCAATCGAAAGACTCAAGAAGGACTTTTCCAATATCAAGGTCACAAGCCAAATCTATAAGATAGAAAGCTGGGATTTTTTCCCCCCTGCTACAATGGTATTTTGCTGGAAATAACGCACACGGTCTCAGTCTAAAAAATGGGAACAAGCGGCAAATATAAGTCCGAGTTTTGCACAAAGCTTATTGAGCATATGTCCACCGGGCTGTCGTTTGTGTCCTTTGGAGCAAAGGCCGGCGTTTCCGAGCACACACTTCATGATTGGGTGCACAGGTACGATGAATTTGCTAAAGCCAAGGCTCTTGCCGAAGTAAAAAGCCTCGAGTTTTGGGAAAAGTTGGGGGTTATGGCTGCAACTGGTAAAATTAAAGGATTCCAGCCAGCTGTTTGGATCTTCACAATGAAATGCCGCTTCCGTAAGTACGGGTACCGCGACGTACAGGAAGAGGATGTGCTTGAGATTGTGGATAGATCGGAAGCTGCAAGAGCACGCCTAAACCGGCTGGAAAAACTACTCGAGGAACGCTCATGCTGGCAGAAGAATTCCTCTATTCCATTGGATGTAGTCTCGCAGCCGTCGGGGTTGCTTACGGAATCCTCAAAACAAGAGTCCAAGAAATAGAAAAGCGACAAGAAATTCTAGAGACCGAGCAAAGAAATAACCCCAAGGACTACGTTACCCACAAGCATTTAGATGCCGTTTTGCCCCCGATGCGTGGCATGATTGAAGAAATTCAACGCGACATAAAAAAGCTGCTACTACTCATTTCACATGCGGAAGAAGACGACAGGGATTTCGATTAGTGATGAAGCAACCGACATCGCCGCCGAACAGCTGATTTATAAAAGCTCGCTCGCCATTACCGCCCGCTGGCTTTGTGGGTACCGCGATATCAATCAAAATACTCATGGCGAATGCATAAGAGCTCTCGAATCCCCAAGCATTCGTAAGCTTATAGTTATGCCCCGCGGTACGTTTAAAACCTCTCTCGCCGTGGTGGCTTATCCCATTTGGAAGATCATCAATAACCCAAACATTCGGATTCTTATCGATTCTGAGCTTTGGACTCTATCGAAGAACTCTCTGCGAGAGATAAAAGCACACATCAAAGGGGAGCTATTTCAGACTGTATTTCCAGGCTGGAAGCTCGAACTGGATAACCAAACAGAAATGATAATTAGTGCTCGAACCGTGCCGAAGAAAGAGCCAACCATTACAAGTAGCGGCATAGGCGCAGGCAAAACCGGCAGTCACTTTGATCTCATTGTGGCAGACGACTTGAATAGCCCCATTAACAGCCTCAAGCCTGAATTAGCAGATCAGGTTATTGACCATTACCGATACTACACAAGTCTTCTTGACCCTGGCGGAACGCTTGTAGTTATTGGTACAAGGTATAGCGAGCTGGACTTAATAGGTCACATTCTCAAAACGGAAATAGAAGATGGCAAACAAGATTAACCAGGTTATCCCCCAACCAGAGCGAGAGGACTATGCGCTCAAATCGCAGGGTTTTATCGATGCGGCTCTCGAACTCATACGCTTTGATGAAGTGGAACGGGCACTATTGGTTCTTGAGCAAATGCCCGGCCTGTACAGAGATTACAGGCTTCCAGAGATTGAAGACCTTAAACGACGTATTAAAGCTGCGCTCATTACTCCGCATGCATACATGTCCGCAGAGCTTGACCAGGACGTCACAATCGAAGGTGCGAAAAATAATATCCACAATCTTTTACGCGGTAAGCTTTTGGCTAAAGAAGTTGGCCTACTCAATGCGCAAAAGATTTACCCGCACATCGTAGACGTAGGTCCGGGTGAGTACTGGGTGCCCATTGGTTTGGAAGAGGCGGGCTATCACTTCACGTATAACCCTGTGGGTATGGATAGGGTTGCCGCAAGTCTTGCCGCGCCGCTAATTGCCAAAGTGAAGTACACAGAGCCGGGCAATTTAATCAACTGCCCCAAGATATTCTTGGCTCACGAAATCATTGAGCACTTACCCAGCACGCAGGACTTAGTAATAGAGTGTTTGCGGCATTGTGGTGAGTTCCCGGACTACGTGCATTTAAGCACTCCGCGTTACACTTACGATGTGCAGGAAAAAAACTGGGACCGGCCGTGTGGTTTGCCACATCTGCGTACTTACACGCCGCAAGAGTTTCTGTTTGAAGCGCACAGACTGTTTCCGGGGTACACTTGGGAATTAGCGCCTGATATTATTATGTCCGTTCGCGGGTACAAAAAGGGCGGACCAATCTTAGGAGAGATAAAATGAGCGGTTCAAGTACAGATATTTTTGGAATTGCCACCCAGCAGGTTGCGGTTCCTGCGGGCGCAACAAACGCAGCCTTTGTTGACCTGACCGAACGCCAAACCAATTTGGTGATTAAGTACTTCAGTGGCAGCACGTTGATTCTTGTTTCCGCGTTGAACGGAAGCACCATGGCCGGAGCAAGTCTTGTTGCTGGGTACAGTGTGGGATACATCCTGGGAACAAACGAGCAACTGACCATCGATGGACCTGTGCGGTTTTATCTGTGCGCTCAAGGTGCCACGGGTGTTGCGATGATTTTGAAGGGCTTAACCACGCCAGGGTACAACACGCTCGGTAGCTAATTGCACTGGGACATCGTCTATAAGAAGGCTATTCAACCCGACGGGTCGTTACTCTTTCCAGAGCGTCTTAGCCATGAGTTTTTGACTCAGGCCAAGCGTGTGATGGGTTCTTACCTTTTTGCCAACCAGTATCTTAACGAGGTTATACCCAGCGATGAGCAAACGTTTAAAAAAGGATGGCTGCGGTATCTGAACGAGGTTCCCGAGGGGAAGACCCTTCATTTCGCTTTCATTGACCCCGCAATCGGAGAGTCGAAACATCATGATTACACCGCCCTGATTATAGTAACAGTAGACACATCCAAAAACTGGTATGTCCGCGTTGCCCGCCGTCAACGCATCAACCCCTCTCAAATTATTCAAATGTGCTTTGACGTGTACGATAAGTGGAAGCCCGCGTGCATCGGGATTGAAGATGTCGCCTTTCAGAAGTCTATCATCCACTTTGCGATGGAAGAGGCACGTCGACGCGGTGTTCCTCTACCTATTACCGGGGTTAAGCGCGGGCCGGATAAAACAAAGCAGATGCGTATCCTGCAATTAGTTCCCCGATTCGAATGGGGCAGCTTATACTTGAACTCTGGCCTTTACGATTTGGAGCTGGAACTGGCCCAGTTTCCACGCGGTGCGTACGACGATTTGCTCGACGCGCTAGCCAGCATAGAAGATATTGTGCATTATCCAGTACCAGTAAGGAGAAAAGATGAGCAACCACATCCCTCAGACCCAGCATACGAATCTTGGTACCGCAGACAGCTTACAAAAGGACCGAGAGAACGCGAAGAGGAACTTTAATAAGATAGAAAAGTTTAACGACGACGTGCAAATCGCACTCATGATGGCGCAAGAGTCCGGCGAAAAGCTTCCGGTTATAGAAGCCTCACGCGAAGTGATTGAGCACTTTAACCGCCAAAACATTAAGGGTTTTGATTCGGCTGGGTACTTTATTCATAAGGGCGTTTTGGTTTGTGAAAACGGCAATAGCGACGCCATTAAGCGTAAGCTTGAAAAATCCGAAAGCCTCGAGCCACACGACTATATGAAGGCTTCGAAGTAATCCATGGATGGAATTTCTTTGCTCTTACTTGGCTTCTTACTTACTGAAGCGACGCTCATTGGCTTGTTGGTTTATCAATCATGGTTTTATGGGCAGCAGGTCAAGGCGTTGGTCGACCGGCTTATGGCTCGGGATATTTCGCAATTCGAGCAAGCGAAAAATCCGCCGCTTCCTCGCCCGGTAGTTGTTCGGCCAGAGCCACCCTTGGAAGACTTTGATAGAATACTTGGATGAGCATATTCCAAAATATCGCATCTCGACTAGGTGGGGAGAAACCAGCCCCCAGATCCGCTCAAGAACAAACGCCTGATGAAATTAAGCTTGCTGCTTATGTCAAAAAGCGGGTCGACGAAACCCGCACAGCAGCCAACCGCATAGCTCACGAAGGTACGTGGCTGACTAATACAGCTTACTTTTGTGGCTTTGACTCTGTGTACTATGACACGAACCAAAGACGGTTTGTCAGTACCAACGGAAGTCCTGTTACTGGTTTGCGCCGCAATCGTGTTTTTGAAAATATCATCATGCCAGCCGTCCAAAATCGACAGGCAAGACTTTGTAAGAACATGCCTCGATTTGAAGTCCGTCCCGAGGATAATTCCAATGAGGCCAAAGAAGCGGCGCGGTTGGGCTTGGAGGTATTGCTTCAGCTTTGGGACGACTGCAACGTTAACGTAAAGCGTCTGCTTTTGACTATGTGGCTGCAACAATGCGGTCACGCTTACATGAAGGTGAGTTTTGATGATGAACTGGGTGAGCCGCTTACTGATCCGATGTCGGGCGAGCTTATGGGGTACGAAGGCAAAGTCGTCGTCGAGCCGGTCAGTGCATTCGAGATCCTACCCGATCCCCTGGCTCAAACCCTAGAAGAGGCCCAGTGGCTTGTTCAGGCCAAGGTCAGAAAGCTTGATTACTTTAAGACAAGGTATCCGGAACGCGGGGCCTTGGTTAAAGAAGAAGGGGCCTGGCTTCTCAGTGTTCAATACGAACAAAGAATTCAAAGCATCAGCAACACAGGAATAGCAAGTGCCAGCACGCAACTGCAGATGGAAAATGCTGCGATAGAATTGAGCTATTATGAAAAGCGAAGCAAAAACCATCCGAAGGGACGACACGTTATTGTGGCTAACGGGATCATCCTTAAGGATTCAGAACTCGCCGTCGGTGAGATACCGTTTGCTAAGTTTGATGACGTCATGGTCGCTGGAAAGTATTACTCTGAAGCCACAATCACACATGCCCGGCCACTACAGGATCAATATAATCGCACGCTCACCCGGCGAGCCATGTGGGTTAATCGATTGTTGGCTGGAAAGTATATCGCTGCCCGCGGCCATGGACTTCATGCAGAAGCTTTGGACGACCAATCAGGGGAAGTTGTCGAGTACGACCATGTCCAGGGTGCCGCAGAGCCGCACGCCGTCCAAATCCCAGTAATTCCTGCGTACGCTTACCAAGAAACGGAAGCTTTCAAAAAGAGCATCTATGAGATTTTTGGGCTTAGTGAAGTGTCACGTGGGCAATTGCCAGCGGCTGGTATACCGGCAGTTGGGATGCAGCTCTTGCTTGAACAAGATGAAACACGTGCTGGCGTCGAAATTGAACAGCACGAACACGCCTACGCTCGTATGGGTATGCTTATGCTGCGGTTCGCATCTAAGTACTTCAAAACGCCGCGTAAGCTAGCGCAAAAAAACGCCACCGCAGACATCATCATGCGGGAATTTTCCAGTGACGACCTTCCCAAAAAACCAGATGTGCGTGTGGTTCGAGGAAGCACTGTTCCTACTTCTACCAGTATGCGGCGCCAAGAAATCATGAACGCCTTTCAAACGGGCTTGCTAGGCAATCCGCAAGATCCGTTGGTGCGTCAAAAGGTTATGGAGATGATGGAGTACGGTGAGTCGCAGGGTCTTTGGAAGGATTCCGCAATTGATAGCGCGCAGGTTAAGCGGTTTATTCAGCAAATTGAGCAAGGCATTGCGCCGCCAAGCGACAAGAAAGATAATCACCCGTACATCATTAAGGAACTGAACGACTATCGCAAAAGCGAAAAGTTTGAAGACCTGTCGCCACAATCTCAAGAGCTTTTAAACGCCGTGATTGAACAGCATGCGATGTTTATGGCGGAGCTTTCTAATCCGGAACTCGGGCAGATGGAAGAAAACATCAACGACGGATTAAACCCTGATGGCTCGCCCATCATGCCGCCGCCTAGCGAACCGGGTCTTGCTCCAGAGGGTGAACTGCCTCAGAATGAAGAATTGGGGGCTTAATGGATAAAGAAGCTTTAAAAGCTGCTATGGGTAAGCGCCGCGGTCAGGGTGTAAACCTGAACATAATTATCGGTGGCGATGAACCAGAAGAAGAAAAGCTGAAAGATCTCGCTCCCGAAGTGACCGACCGCCCGGAAGGTGAATTGGGAAGCGACGGAGAATCTCCCGAGCACCCAGACGCTGCGCAAGATGAAGCTTTGTTCCAAAGGATGCTAGAAGAAATGGGCGGACAGTTGCCCATGGCGAATAAATTAAAATCCAAAAAGGTGATTGATGGACAAGAACTCGGTTAAGGCTGCACTAGGTAAACGCCGTCTACAATCACAGCACAAACTTGATGGCGCTATTCCCGGGTCGCCAGACCACGAAGACTTGGGGTCCAATGGTGGCCAGCCAACTCAGTCCAGCGGTGGAGCGATGGTGTCCATCAGCGTTCAGCCCATGGGAGTGGATGCTGCGAGTAACGCAAGTCAAGCTAGCGCGGGTAAACTTGCCAACGGCGCGCCTTCTGCCGTGAAGCAACCTAAGCAAGAATCCACCGCGTGGAACCAGGGCGGTAAAGCTTCTGAAGTTCCAAATGGTATGCATCAAGTGGTAAACGGTGAATCTGGTGATACTCTGCGTGCGAAACCGAGCGACCAACAAGGGCCCGGTAAGGCTTTGATGAGCAAGATTTTGAATGAAGAGGGCATAAGCCCAATGCGTAAGGCAATGAGTAAAGCGTCTGCCAAGAAGGATTCGGCAGGAAACGCTTAGGGGGTTAAATGGGTAATGAGTTTGCGGGTGTAGTTTTACCCGCTGATATTGGTGAGTCGTCCCAAGAAAAAGAGATTTCCGCTAGTGAACCTAGTGGAGCCCCAGAAGAGAAATCTTCTGAAGGCACGCAGGAAGCCGTAAAGTCCCAAGCGCCCAGTTCCGAGCAAAAAGCTCAGGAAATACTGGATTTGGATAAACTAGACCGCTTCCGCTTTGGTGGTCGTGAACTGACGCTGAAACAGCTCAGAGACGAACACATGATGCGACAGGACTACACAACGAAGACGCAAAAGTTGTCGGAAGCCCGTAAATACGCGGATAACTTCCACTACGATTTGAGTCACGTTGTATCCAATCCGCAATTGCTGGATAAGTTCCGGGAAGTCTATCCGAAGGAATATGTAGAAATCGCGGAAAGAGTTCTCAGTTACCGAAACCAGCAAGCAGGCAATCAACAAGCACCGGCAGTCGAACCGTCCAAGCAACCCCTGCCCCTTGAAGTTCAAGAGGCACTACAGGATGTGAAGGCGTGGAAGGCTGAAGTGCAGGAACAAAAGGTTCAAGCAACGCTTGAGCAAATTAACTCCATGCACGAGCGAATGGGTACTAAGTATCCTTTTGCGGATCCCGATGTGGTCGATACGCGCGTTCAGATAGCAATTGAGAAGGGCCTCGAAGTCACTAAAGAGAATCTCGCTAGTGTCATCGAAAACGCCTACAAGATGCATCACGAAGCGGTTAAGGCCAAGTTTGATAGCCAGCAAAAAAACAGGGTGGAAGAACAGGTGAACGCGGGTAAAGCGGCACGCGATGTTGGCACGGGTGGTATACCGTCCGGTGGGGCTCCGAAGAAGTACAAAAAAATGAGCGACCTATCTAAAGACGTCGAGGCAGCCTTTTCCAGCAAGTAACCTCTAAACAATTGTAGGTCACACGACCTACTTACTAGGGGGCTTAATGGCTAATCAATTTCAGTCAATTACGTCCGGCCTAGCAGAGCTGAAGAACTTCTATGAAGGTCCCATTGTGGATCTGTTCAACGAAGAGCTTCCTGTTTTGCGCGGCGCGGAAAAAGTTAAAAAAGGATGGAGCGGTTTTCAGGTTGTGCGTCCTTTGCGCACGAACCGTAACCAGGGTATTGGCGCAGTCACCGACGGCGGAACTCTTCCGGCTATTGGTCGTCAAACCACGCAGCAAGCAACCATCTCGGCGAAGTTCAATTACCTTCGCTTTGGGGTTACTGGCCCGATGATTAAAGCGTCTCAAGGCAATGTCGGCTCTTTCGTTCGTTCGGCAGCGTACGAACTGGAAATGGGCTACAAAGACTTGAAATCGGACGTCAACCGACAGCTTGCTTGGAGTGGCTCGGGCACTTTGGCCACGGTTAACGCAAACGCCTCGGCTTCGCTTTCTGTGACCATCGCCGGTCGCGAGTCGGTTGAAGCGGCACTGAAATTTGTCGATGTCGGACTTGTGTTCGATATCTACACTTCTGCTGGTGCCTTGGTTCAATCGGCTGTGACGGTTGTGTCTATCAGCTCTGGAACGCCTGAATCAGCAACGGCAGTTATCGTTTGCGACCAGCCTGTAACGGCTTCGGCAACGAACGTTTTGGTTCGAGCAAACAGCTTCGGTAACGAAATCCAGGGTCTTTTGACCACGTTGGATGGCGGAACCACGACTGTTTACGGCATCAACCGCGCATCGACGCTTTCCTACCAAGGAAACGTGCTTGCTGCAGCTGGTGGCGTGTTCTCACTCGATGCAATCCAAAACATCATGAACCGCATGATGCGTCGTGGCGGTGGAAAGCCTTCCGCTTTCTATTGCGACTACGATACTCAGCGCATGTACCAAAAACTGCTCACTGCAGATAAACGGTATGTGAACTCGATGCAGGGTGATGGTGGATTTGCCAATAAAGGCGAAAGCTATCTCCAGTTCAACGGCATTCCGATTGTTGCGGATAAAGATTGCCCGCAGCGGTTGTTCTGCTTGGACCAGGATAGCTGGAAAAATTATGTACTGGCGGAACTCGAATTCGCTGACGAAACCGGCTCGATGTATATCGCGCAAGTTTCCCAAGACGTGTTCGAAGTTCGTATCCGGTACTTTGCGAACCTATTCTGCGAGAGCCCAGCTGCAAACGCTGTGTACTCCGGATACGTCTCGCCCTAAGTGCATTATGGACGGCAGGGTTAAAGAGGTTAATCGGGTTGTGCGGGGATACGATAAGTATCTTTTTGCTCAACGAGAAAGAAATGGAGCAATCCATATCTACCGAAGAACCTCAAACCCTGCCGACCCAATGCATATCGTGTTTTGCTTAACGAATAACTGGGTTGCGTCTGGCCGGCCTGTGGAGTGGGGTTTGGAAGTGATTGTTTCCCGACTTCGAGCCATGGACCTTTGGGCAGATGAGACCGAGTTAGATAGAATCGAGCGGCAAAACATTATTAGGGACGCGTCGAAAGAAAGGTCTCGGCAGAATAACGTTGAGAGTTTTCTTTACGATTTTCGCAAACAATTCGCCCGGGCAACCGACGGCATTAACACAAGCGCGCTTAAAACTGATAGGCGTGCTTTAAAAGGAGCTTAAATGGCTATCGTAAATAGAGACCTCGCGGGGTCAGAACAGTGTCACGTAATTGATAAAACAATCGCGGCCCTAGCAACCGGCGTTACCACGCTGATTTCTATGGTTCCGTTTCCTGCTGTAGTTGTTGCTGGTTCACTTAAAGCTTTCGGTTTGTCTGG
>JACCDG011165843.1_pt1 | contig 12253 bp, 18 predicted proteins | sample 7442471 | NCBI WGS metagenome assembly JACCDG01 (sample SAMN15323444, study PRJNA562643) | freshwater metagenome | isolation source: river surface water | place: USA:Blue River Watershed | collected 2017-08-17 | reverse complement strand
TTCTTGTAAACGTTCATAACACCACTGTTATTCTGATTTACATCAGCAGTAGAGTTAAGGAACTGCTTAACTGCGTTTACAGTTGTAGGGTCGTTACCTGTAACAATAGTATTGAACTCCATAGTACGACTTTCGCCGAAGTTAGAGAGAATATCTGTTGTTGTAAGTAATTCTGCCGCTTCTAATGCTCCCTGACTGAACACTGGATCTCCTGTTACACGGTTTGACCAAGTAAGTGAAGAGAACTTGAGTGTGTGAGAAGTCGTGAATATAGCGAGGCCGTCTCCACCTGTCAAATCAACTGTATCTCCGTCCATATCGGTGTAACTTGTTGCTGTACCAAATGTGAATCGGTGTGTAGCGTCAAGTTCTTCGCGCTGTGGACAAAAATGAGTAAGTGAAGTGATAAGTGTGCCTACCTCTGTATATCTATTTTCGTCACGCATTTCTTGTGTGATGTCAATTTCAATACCGACACGCTTCTTTGTCATAGTTACATTGTAACCAACACCAACATTTGCTTTAGAAACTGCTTCGCCTTGGCGCTTTAGTTTTGCATATGTTTCAGTGTCAATTTCGTTGTAACGCTTTGTGTTACCCTGACCTTTTCCAATCGGATCAACAATGTACATCTGTTCTGCAACAGGCACGTACATTTGCTGATTCTTAACCCACTTGCGTCGGATTAAGTCCGTCATTTCGGAAAATGTAATGGTATTCAATAGATTACCTTGCATATAAGTGAAATGTTAATTAAAAGAAACTTAATAAGAGAAACTACCTACTATGCACCTGTTTCATCAACACCGGCTGTTGAAGACACAATGATAACAACTTTGTTAGAAACAGTGTCAATGTCTTGGACATACACTTGCTTAACAGTTGTAGCAGTGAGATCAACCTTGTCGCCTGTTGCGTTAAGGTCGTAGTAAGCACCAACGTTGGTTTGAGCCGCCGTTCCTGCTGAAACATCAGCAATAAACAAATCAGTAGTTCTTGCAACATCAACTGGTACAAAAGTAGCAGAAGCATAATCTGCGTCAGTTGCAGCCACAGTAAGGAGAATTGTCCCTAGGTGGTTGATTGAAGTAGCAGTTGCAGGAATAAGGTATCCGTTTGAATCAACGTTACATAGAGCGCCGTTGATAAAAGCAGTTGAGGCCTTTTTCTTGAAATACTGTATGTTATGTGAGCCATTTTTACGCTTAATCATAAGTTTGGTATTTGCTTAAAGTACACTTAATAAATTAAAAGGTACACCAAATAAATGGTGTACCCAGTTCCTTTACAGGAGAACCACGCCGAAGTTGTTGGGGACATACTGCATTTCTGCGACAAGTTGTATGTCAGAACCGGTTAAATTGTTGAAGAAGCCAACCAAGATTTCTTCTTACATATATTGTACACCATAAAAAGATATACAACACATACTTTACGTGTGGACAACCACAAAAAATACCCCTTACGAGGTATCTTCTGTGAACTGCTACGCAACCCGTATTTATTTTACCTCCGGAACAAATGGTTCTGCAAGGATTAACTTCACGGCCTCACGGATCTTCTGGCGACGTACTGATAGGTCGCTTAAACGTCTCACTGTGAGTACGTTATCGGTCTTATCGTCTTCGTCAAATAGATTATTACGAAGTTCGTCAAGATTTCTGTTGAGAGAATCCTTGATAACCTCTGTAAGCATATACAAACTAGAACCAATCATTTTAGAAATATGTTCAATATCCCCCTCAAAGTCCACGCCTCCCTCCATAAGTACTGGGTACATCTTCTGCATCATTTCAAAATACATAGCGTCCTTTTCTTCACGTGTAGAGAGCATATTCTCCGGTAGAATCCCGTTGCCTATCATAATTTTCATCATTTCAATAGCAACCGGCATACATCTTTCGTGCTGTTCCTTTGTATAATCACGTTCCACTGGACTTTGTGATACTACACTTACTTCTTCTTGAGGCATTGCTACCCCTGTTGTTTCTTCATTTTCTTGCATATACGTTATTTGATTACAGGCACACGATAAGTTACCCCTCCCTCTACCACAATATCTTCATACGCTACACCATTAAGGTCTAGTGGTGTTCTACTAACAACCAACTTACCCTCGTGGAATGATACTGCCTTTACATTAGAGATTTCAGCGCCTTTATGCTTTCGCATTGTGATAGTTGCTCCCATATCTTTAAGGTCTGATTCTGTCTTCTCCATAATGGTCTTCTCCCAAGCGTGTACCACCTCAAGAATATCTTTCTTAGTTGTAAGTCCTTTAATATCAAGGTTATTTTCCTTGCAAAGTTGCTTTAAGTCTGCAATAGACATATCAGCAGCAGAAACACCTTCAATTTTTTCGTTTGACATAAGTTTTTTAATGAAATTAAATAACATTTTATAAATTAGTGATATTTTTCGCACCAATCTTCTGAAAGAAGATCTGTTTGACTTGCTAACCAAGGACATCTTCTTCCATCTGGATATTCTATATACAAGTAAGGAAGATTCATTTTACTGTTCTCATCGGGTACTTGCATTACAATCTTCATGCCTACACCATTCCAACCACTACGATAAACTTCTCCTCCTTTTTTTAGAAAGTTAAGAGCTACTGAAAACGAAACATTTTCAAATGGACTATACATATATTTTAAGATTAACCGACGAATCGGTCGCTAATTGTTAATTCTTCCCCGTCTTCTAACTGTACTCTGAAAGAAGCGTGTGGAATAACCACTTCTACCGGTACTTGTACAGTTGTTTCAAACATACCGTAACCATTTTCTACGAAGTCCTTTTTAAAGACACGTCCTTGGTCAATAATCTCTTCTTCCCCTACAATCTTCTCCAACATCTTAACGAATACTGGGTCTGATTCTTGTAGGTATTGTAGATACTCAAGTTTTAGTGGCTTATTCTCCTTTCCTTGTAGAATAACGTCAATAAACTGCTTTGTTTCACGTGTTCTTTCGTCTGTTTCACTGTAAACATAAGTAAACTTGCCCGGACGTGTTGCCTTATTTACCCAACCAATAACAATCTCGTCGTTCCAACGTCGTAACTTGATAAGTGTTTCTTTCTTCTTGTTACGAACCATAAGTGGACTACCCGGCTGTGTAGATACAGCGTTTGACTGTAATTGTGCAATCTGTGTACGGAACTCTTCGTTATCACGTAGGATTTGCGCAAGTTGTTCACGGTCTACTGGTACAGTATTGTTCTTTGGCTTATCTGTCGCCTGTGGCTTATTACTACCTGCCTGTGTACCCTTTTCCTCACTTCCTGCCTTGATTTCTTCTTCTTTTGACATAAATGTATGTTAATTATGCTTGATCTCCGGCTGTTTCTTTACCGAAGAGTGCGTCTGATAAATCTTTCCCGTGTTGTGTCTCTGCAAAACCACTTTCAGGCGCTTTGTAGTCCTGATTATTACCACGTTCATTGTGAGCGTTACGAACTGCGTCTGTAATCTCTGCTCCTAACATATTGAAACTATCCTTTACAAGTGGTGTAAGTGCCTCCTCGTTCATAGCAAGTTCTGAATCCTTAATCTTTGCAAGGTTAAACTCAATCTTCTTTGCAAGTTCAACGTCTCCCTTTGCATACTTGTCTACAAGGTTCTTGAGAACACTTGCTCTTTGGTCTTGGAAGAACTTATCCTGCTTTGCTTGTAATTCCTGTGCGATTTGCTCGTTTGCCTCCTGTCTCTTGAGTAGTTCAAGTTCCTTTTCAGATAAGAGTTCTTTCTCTTCTTTACTCATATCGCGCAACTTCTTGAAGTTTTCGCCTTGTTTCTTGGCGTTATCTTCAAGTGTAAGGATTTTCGCGTCCTTTTCTCCCACTTGTGTAGCAAGTTCTGCTTTCTCTGCCTCAAGTGCTGTGATTTTGGCTAATGCCTCTTCTAATGTCATATGTTTTTATGATTAAATAACTTCAAACGTCTCCTCCACTGTTAATAATTCTTTCGCTTTCTTCTCCTCAACGTAGAGTTTCGCATAATAGTCCAACTCTTCCTCAAGAAGTTGAAGAGCATTTATATTGGCTCTTTGAAAGTTTACCTTTGTCATATCCTCTGCCTCAAGTGTCGCCTTGCGCATAGATTCTGACATAAAGTACTCAATAACCTTTGTAAATGCCTCGTTTTTAGATACTGCGTAAAGTTTTGAAAGGAAATCCAACCGTTCCGGTTTCTCAAGCGATAGTATGTAGTTGTTCAACCAACTAGGATTATCGTCTGGGTGTCCGGGTCGTATCCCTTTCAACCTCTCACGCAACATATCTTTTATATCCACTGACGCCTCAAAGAGTTGCACTTTATTGTTATAGTCGTCGTCAAGGCGTCGCTTATACCCACTAAATACCCAACCAAGTATTGTATCTTTTAGCATATGTTTAACGTGCAGGGACACTCGTTTGAGTAGATTTAACAGGTGCTACTGCTATTGGCTTACCCATAGCGTCCACCTGCCCTGCGGCCATACGCGCTTGATCCAACTGTTCCTGTGGTACAAAGAACTTTGTAGGGTCTTCTCCAATCTTGATAGCGTATTTCTCCTTTGCATAGCCGTCGTTTACTGCGTCCGGCCCGAATATCTCCTTGGCTTCACGTACAAATAGCACGAATTGTTCACGCTCTATGTCGTCTGAATCCTCTTGTGTAGCTACAATGTTAACTACCCAACGATACTTTAAGAGGTTCATAAACTGTTCACTGTCAAAATACACCTTTTGTACTGGCTTTCCATAGTAATCTCCTAGCATTTGCTCTTCTGACTGCTGTTCACGTACTGTAGGGAACTCTTTGTCTGTAAACTCAAACTGTTTGATACCTGCTTTGCCGTCTGCAAGTGTTGTTTCAATAGAGAAAGTACGGTACACGTTCTCAAGTACCTTATTATCTGGGTTACTATCATTGACCTTGTTATCTAAAGGTTTTGCATAGTTCATTATGATATTACCAATTCTAGCCCATACAAGCGTACGTTCTAGGTTCTTTACTGCGTCAAAGTTGATACCCAACTTAACCAACTGCTGTTGCTTCTCCATTTGTAACTGTCCAAGCGTAACCTGTTTATCTGGACTATCCCCTGAATAGGTAGCGTTAATGGTTTTATCCTCCATCATTTGCTTAATCAACTGATACATAGAGAAATCTGCCTGTTGTAATCCAGTACTTTGTGGAAGAATAGGGAATAAGTCCCCCTCTTTCATATTATTGTTTATCTTTCCCGGTGTATAAATATCAGAAGATAACACTCGTTTACCTCTATAACCCATAGGTGGCGCTCCTGCTTGTTCCTCACGAAGTATCATAAGACGTAAGAAGTTATCGTGTACGGCCTGATCTACCTTTGTTTTAGCCGGTTGTCCCTTTGAATACGCGCAACCGTTTATTCTTTCAAGTCCTGCGTGTTTGATAGTTACCCCTCCGTCTGGAGAAATAGCACTCAAAGGATAGTCGCAAGGCAACATCATAACCCCGTTTAGCATTATCTGGTACTGGTTACTAAACTTCTTTTGTATCTTAATAACTCCTACTTGGTCTTGCTGTACGGCCATTAACGACCACGTATTGTATGTTTGGCCTGTATTATCAAGCAAAATAGTATTATCTACCTGATATGGTACGTTCTCCCACCTATCCCAAGTACCATAAATTGACTTTGCACGTTCGCGAGACATAACCTCATAGGTAAACACCAACCCTTGCTGTTCGTAGTCGTCTAACCAGAAATCGCCAAGATATACGTTCTTACCTTGCATAAGACGTACTGCCGCTCTCTCCATTTTCCTTGGCTTTGCCTTTTCTTCAAACTTTGCGTCCTTAATCTTCATACCCGGCCTCCACTCATTTGCATTACTAACGTCTGGTATACGCTGTACTTCCCATACTTCCTCAACAAACACGTCTCCTTGTGAGATAAGTTCACGGTAAACAAGTGAACGCTTTGTATTCCAGTCCTCAACCTCACGTGTTTTCTTCACAACGTCCTCCATATTATTCCCTAGTTCTGCAATAATAAGTTCTTGGTTGTTGTAAACGGTAATATCTGGCTGAAAATTGTACCCTAGCAACGCTGAAAGAAGAGTTGTGTCCTTTTCTCTCGTATAACCTGTAACAATGCGCTTGTCCTGTTTATTCTTCTTTGGAGGTATGTATGATAAGTCAGCCCTCTTGTTCGTATCGTAGTACTGTGAGTACGTCATATCATCAAATTCAGGGTGTGGACTTTCACGATTATCACGTGCAAGACACATAGCACGTATCAGTTCTGCTCTATCTTCAAGCTCATCTGCTGTATATTCAGGAGCTAGTATCTCCTTTTTCTCTTCTGATTCCTCTTTTTGTTCAGTTTTATAAGTAGGCATAGTTTATATTTTGAAGTGTAACATTAAGAAAAGTCAAATAGTTTAAAAAACTGTGTATATCTATACAATTCCAAATCTGTCAAAGAGTTCGTCCTGTTCCTTTCTATCTATCAAATGATTCTCGTCATCGTCCCACATCTTCTCTTGGTCTTTAGGGTCTATGTAATCAGTGTGATGTCTCATTTCCCATGCAATAGCCAAGGCCATAAGTCCGTCCCAGTGTCCTATTGTGTCTTCGTCCCCGTCTACACGTGATAAATCTTCCTTTTGGTACGTTCTTGCTTCACGGATCAGTCGCTTATCATTGAACTTGAGTGTATCTTCATTAACTGCTGTGTTAAGTCCGTACATAATGATTGGCTTACTTGCTCCCGTAGTTAAGAATCCTAGCTTCTTTGTATTTGTCTCCTTATTCTTATCACGTGTTACCTCTTCATAGATATTATCGTATATATCCTTGGCTACAACTATAAAAGCGTGGCCGTGATTGTTCCTTTCTGGCGCAAGAATACAGTTACCGTACACTTTGCATACTCTGACAGCTTCAAACGCTAAGACGTCTGGTGTAGTCAATTTTGAGTAATACACGGCTACAACTTCTGATGTAGTGAAGTCCACAATGACTATGGTTGCGTTGTCTCCTCCTATTCCCTCACTTGGGTCTGCTCCACAACCATACGTGTGCATAGGGTTATATTTCTTGAAGTATGTCCACTCTCCTACTACAACTCCGTCTATTGCTACCTGTTGTGCTAGTGCTTCTGTTGCAAACAACTTGTTACCTGAAGAAACAAAGGCCTCTTCCGGTGTAGTTGGATATTCTTGATGTAAAACGTTCCAGTCCTTACCAATAGACAACCATTTCATATAGTAATACGTCATTTGCTTGTCTGTTAGTCCATATTTCAACTGATACTCGGAGAACTTATAGCCCTGATCCATTTGAGATACAGGAATAATGGCTGTAATCTTGTCTATTTCTGCGTCGTCCCACGTCCAGTTGTAGAAGTGTGCCTTAAACTCTGTTGGTAATGGCTCACGTGTCCTATCCCACGCTTCCCAAAACATATCATGGAATCTTCCTATTTCTCCCTCAGCTGTACTCTCAATATCTACTCTTCCGTCAATAGGAACAGCCGGAATTGTACCTGAAATGATTTCTTTTGCCTTTTGTGGCTCTTTGATACACATTTTAGCGTACTCTGTAACGTGTAAACGCCTGTATGTACCTGAACGGCCTGATACTTTCACGAAGAAAGAGGACTTTGTACCGTCTCCATAGTCAAATGTCATTTGATTTGTCCTGTTACTCTCCACGTTGTAGAGCGCTCGTAACTCTTTTGGTATGTTCTCCCACGCTACACGTACCTTTTTATCAAAGATTTCTTCTGCGTCGTCCTTGATATGCGCGATAAAGAGAGTATCAAAGTTCTTATTGAAGAGAGTATCATCAAGTGAATCAACTGTTTCGTCTGTTGTGAACCCTAACTGACGTGATTTGAGTACTATGTTACGTGTATGCTTGTGTTTATTGAAATGTTCCTGCGCTCGGTTACGCTTGAACCTGACTAACTGTGCGTCCTTGGTACGAATCTTGTACAAGTGCGCCATTCTCCATTGTTTATCTAATAATCTTGGGTCACTCATACTATGCTCTTAAAAAGATATTTAGTTTTTGTTCTCCTTGAGTTATATGTCTATCTTTCCATTCTCCTTTCCCCTCTCTTTCCATAAATCCTGCTCTGCTATGACAGTTTAGACAACCCATAGTCAATTCTCCTAGTGTTAAGAGATTACTTTCTGTTTGACACCCTTTGCATTTATAAGTTTTCATATATGTGTGTATGTATTATTTATCCTCTTGTAGAGCATCAAGAATCGCACCCATTTTAGTTTCTACCTGCAATACCTTATTTTCTGTCGCTTTTCCAAACGTTCTATCAAGCAAGTCCTTTATGGCCTGATTCTCTGGGTCTTTAGTTGTAACAAAGAAGTACTGTGAATCATCACTAGGACTTTCTCCGTCTGCATATTCGTGATACAACACATCTTTAATAGTTTCGTCGTCTGTAACTAACTCTGGTTTCTGTGCTACTCGCTTCTTATTCACTAAGAGATAACGTATTCTGAATACTTTGATAGTCCCTAGCGCTAACATTGTCTGCGTATCAACTAACTTACGTGTTCTACCTGCAATAATATCTTTTGCAAGATTAAGAACGTTCTCACGGTCTATCGTGGGTTGCTTCTTCTTTCCCATATTTGCCTGTCCACCTTTACGAGCAATCTCCTTTAACATTGCTTTATGTTCCGGTGTTTTTCTTTTATCGTTTGGTTTTGTTGCTTTTCCCATAAAAAGGTTATTAAGTAAGATTATGCTTTTATTTGAACCCCAAAAATGCCCTACAACGTGCGAGAAAATAGAGAGTTGATGTAATCCACGTCTCTTTGCGATACGTCGCTACAAAGTACGCTCTACCCTCAACCACGTATGGTTTTAGTATGAGTTCGTACTGTGTATTTCTTATTAGGTTCATATTTGTTTTAATAACGCCAACACGCGTATTACATTTAGTTTACACTAATTTTATATATTGTGTTATTCACATGCTTATTACTTGTGGATAGCTTATACTTAAAGTCGGATATGTATGTTGAAAGTTGAATATGTTTGTGTGCTTCTGCGCTCCGGCGCGGACTACTCCTGCTATCCTAGGTGCAGGTGTACTCTGGTAAGGGTACATAAACGTGTTTGACTTTCAATATATGTAATTATTCTTTTAAATAAAGGAGAAAATGATGTCGAAGAAGAAACCAATGTCTTGGCATCATAGGAAATGTCGCTCCAATGGAGGAGATTCTAACCTTCATAACATGTCCTACGTTCCAGATAACAAGCACAAAGCGTTCCACCTTCTGTTTCAAAACTACTCAACCGAAGTGATTGCAGATATTCTCAATCAGATTTGGATTGACCCTGCTTTTAAACTCATTGTAAGGAGGAGAAAATGAATATCCAAAGAAATTTTTGGGGACAAACAATTATCCTCTTTGAAAGTGAGGATACTGGCATGTTGATAGATATGCTTATAGCTATTGAACCAAGAACGGAGGAAGAGTCCGAACTGATCCAAAGGGTTTTGCTTGACGCTATCGAGGACGACAAGAAAAGGATGTCTTCATGAGAACTTTAATTGTTGCCCATGACGGTGTTGTTCCAGTAAAAAAGGACGACATGGTTATAATAATTCCGAAGGAAGAGGTAGAACAACGCCTTGACCACCTTAATCGACTTATACCTACTGACCAAGTACAGTATGACGAGATAACGGAACTGTTTAACCTTGTTGAAGGTAAACCAACCTTTAAACTTATCATTGGAGGTAAATCATGAAATACATTCTTGTTTTACTCGCCTTTCTCTCCCTCGGTGTTCTTGCCTTCAAACCACAAGATATCGCAGGAGCAGAAGTCAAAGCTGTTGCGCCTTGTAACCAGTTCGCTTGTGCTTTGGTAGAAAGTGATGGCAAACAATATGTACTCATGGGTTACTTTACCGACGAGGAGACATTGGATGTCCAAGCAATCTACATTGTTGAAGACAAGCAACTCCGACTCAAGACCACCAGTGATCTGGAACTTTGGTTAGTGCGTGTACGCCACGTGGCCTGTGTGCCACGTCCTAGAACCTCGAAAGAGGTTCTTATTTTGATGTATACTGTCCACACGGTTGGTTATATAAATATGAACCAAAAACTATATAGTGTTTGGGCTAGATTAAAACGTGCCATACGTCTTTTCTTTGTCAATATTTGCAAAGATTGTGAAAATGAGATAATGGAGGGGAGGCAATAACCTGATACCTTATTGCCGAATCTCATGCCAGAGATAAAACAAAATCTCCCCGGATACTAAGGGAGATTTTGTTTTATAGAGATTTTGAAAAAATTATTTTAACACATTATCAAGTACATTTTGCTGTCCTCTGAAGACATATTTTAGATGATTGTGAACCACATGGTTCGAGACGGTGCAAAGTATCCTACCTTTAGTATACAAAATATATTCGTTAGCGATAGGGACTTATCCACATATTTCTATCCTATGGCTGTTTTACTTTTAAGTTTTCTAATAGGGTGGAGATTTTCTTTTTGTAATTACATAATTATATATGTGATAATTCATTTTTTGTACTAATCTCACATTTACCACAAAGACTTAATTTATTAAGTTCCTCCACCTCTTTCTTCACTTCGTCTAGGACTTCGTTATGTTTTTTTGATAGTAGGGCTTCAATACTTGATATTAGTTTGAAGTATGCCTGTTCTGCTACAACTCTTTTTTCTCTGCTACTTTCTGGATTTTCATAACCAAAACAAATCAGTAATCCTTCTTTCCACTCTTTATCAAATTCCTCCCTCCAGTTTTCTGTTGTCATAGTTATTTGTTCCATACACTTAGCACAATCATTAAAACCTTCTATATTTTTCATTGTATTGCATTTACTACAAAGTGTTAGCTCTTTCATATCTATTTGTTATTAGTTATTAAATCTCTTATGTCTAACAATACTTCTATTTGTAATTCTTGATTTCTAAGAAAAGCTATTACATTTAGATAATCTGAATTACTTACAGAACCAACATCTCTTATAATTTCATTTCTTGTTCTCATATCTCATTATATAACCATCTTTGTGGTTGTTTAGTTTTTTAATGACTTTATATAATTTATTGCCCCAATGTACTCCTTCAAATACTGCTCATTGTCTTTATGAGTTTCTTTACACTTTGTTTCAAATTCTTCAAGTGTTCCTTTGAAACATCCACACCACACAATATCGTCTTCGAAGCAGTAAGTTGTCATTCTTTTTGATGAACCAATACACCCTATTTGTATATATCGTTTATCTGTTTTAGCTTCTGATAGGTTTACCCCATAGCGAAGGTTAGCAGAGCTAAGGTCAGCATAGCTAAGGTCAGCAGAGCGAAGGTTAGCATAGCGAAGATTAGCAGAGCTAAGGTCAGCATAGCGAAGGTTAGCAGAGCTAAGGTCAGCATAGCGAAGATTAGCATAGTGAAGATTAGCAGAGCTAAGGTCAGCATAGCTAAGGTCAGCAGAGCGAAGGTTAGCATAGCGAAGGTTAGCATAGCTTTTTATTGCCTCTAACAGAGTAGTCTTAACTGTGTTGTCCTCACACTCGTACTCAAACAGCACACTTCCTGTTAGCCAACTTTTTATTTCTATTTTTGTTTTCATTGTGGTTGTTTAGTTGTTAATTAGTATCTCACTTAAAAAGTTGATAACTTCATCGCTTTGACATTCGAGGGGCTTGGTTAAGTCCCACTCTGCTTTTAAGTTGAAATGTGTATCCATTATTACTCCAAAATTTGAAATAATATATGTATTACTACTTCTTGTAAAAACTTCATTTATGGCTTGTAAAACATGGTGTAGCTGAATAGGGTGTCCGATAATCTTTTTAATTCTACTAGGACACTGTATCCACTGGCTATCATCTTCCTTTGACCTCTTAAACCCATCAGTAGATACACTTCCAAATAAATCAACGTATTGTGTACGAACAACTCCACTAAAACCATCACAAACACTAACAACTGGTACTGGTTCTGAAATCGCAAAGTTACACATACTCATACTCTCGCCCCTATACTTTTTCATTTCAATCAAACACCCAAAACTCAACTCCATTAGCGAAGGTACGAGTTCACGAATTCTCTTTTCTAATTTTTCTTTCATATAATTTGTATTATGTGTGATTCATCTTCCATCTTAATTCCCTTTGATAATAAGTAATGCTCTAAAACTACCTTCAAGTGTTCCTTCCTATTTGGCTCATGCTTTACCTTAAAGATAAAGC
>JACCDG010611835.1_pt1 | contig 12253 bp, 12 predicted proteins | sample 7442471 | NCBI WGS metagenome assembly JACCDG01 (sample SAMN15323444, study PRJNA562643) | freshwater metagenome | isolation source: river surface water | place: USA:Blue River Watershed | collected 2017-08-17 | reverse complement strand
GGGCCTGTTCGGCGGCGCCGGCGTCGGCAAGACCGTGAACATGATGGAGCTCATCAACAACATCGCCAAGGCGCACTCGGGCCTGTCGGTGTTTGCCGGCGTGGGTGAGCGCACCCGCGAGGGCAACGACTTCTATCACGAGATGAAGGACTCGAACGTTCTCGACAAGGTTGCGATGGTGTTCGGTCAGATGAACGAACCCCCGGGCAACCGTCTGCGCGTGGCGCTGACCGGCCTGACCATGGCCGAGAAGTTCCGCGACGAAGGCCGTGACGTGCTGTTCTTCGTGGACAACATCTACCGCTACACCCTGGCCGGTACCGAAGTGTCCGCGCTGCTGGGCCGTATGCCTTCCGCCGTGGGCTACCAGCCGACGCTGGCCGAGGAAATGGGCCGCCTGCAGGAGCGCATCACCTCCACCAAGGTCGGCTCGATCACCTCGATCCAGGCCGTGTACGTGCCTGCGGACGACCTGACCGACCCGTCTCCCGCCACCACCTTCGCCCACCTGGACTCCACCGTGGTGCTGTCGCGTGACATCGCCGCCCTGGGTATCTACCCCGCGGTGGACCCGCTGGACTCCACCAGCCGCCAGCTCGACCCGCTGGTCGTCGGTGAAGACCACTACGGCGTGGCCCGTGCGGTGCAGGGCACCCTGCAGCGCTACAAGGAACTGCGCGACATCATCGCGATTCTGGGCATGGACGAACTGGCACCGGAAGACAAGCTGGCCGTGGCCCGCGCCCGCAAGATCCAGCGTTTCCTGTCCCAGCCCTTCCACGTGGCCGAAGTGTTCACCGGCTCGCCCGGCAAGTACGTGCCCCTGAAGGAAACCATCCGCGGCTTCAAGATGATCACCAGCGGCGAGTGCGACCACCTGCCCGAGCAGGCCTTCTACATGGTCGGCACCATCGACGAGGCCTTCGAGAAGGCCAAGAAGCTGGCGGCGTGACAATGACCCCCACGCTTGTCACTACGTGTACTGCACTGCCCCCCGGGGGGGCTTCAGCCTCCTTGAGGCGGCTCTACGGAGGCTGACATGGTTGACACCACCCGCACCATGCGCGTTGACGTGGTCAGCGCCGAGGCGTCGATCTTCTCCGGCGAGGCCCGCTTCGTGGCCCTGCCCGGCGAGTCCGGCGAGCTGGGCATCTATCCGCGCCACACCCCGCTGATCACCCGCATCCGCCCTGGCTCGGTCCGCATCGAAACCGCCGACGGCAACGAGGAGTTCGTCTTCGTCGCTGGCGGCGTGCTCGAAGTGCAGCCCGATGGCGTGACCGTCCTGTCCGACACCGCGATCCGCGGCAAGGACCTCGACGAAGAGAAGGCCAATGCGGCCCGTCACGCCGCCGAGGAAGCGGTGAAGAACGCCAAGAGCGAGATCGATCTGGCCAAGGCCCAGTCGGAGCTGGCCGTCATGGCTGCCCAGCTGGCCGCCCTGCGCAAGTTCCGCCAGAAGCACTGAGCTTTTAGCCGGAGCCCCCGGACAAGAACGCGCCAAAAACCAGCGCACTCGAAACCCCGGCCGAGAGGCCGGGGTTTTTTTATGCCTCGCCCAGGGTCGGGTGGTCGGGGAGCTCGTTGGCCCGCAGCTGCCCGGCCTCGGCCGGGAAGTGCTGGGCCAGCAGGCGGGTCACTTCCTCCAGCGCCAGCCCCAGACCTTCCTCGAAGCGCCCCTGGCGGAAATGCGGGGCCATGCGCTCGACCAGCGCCCGCCACTGCGCCTCAGGCACGTGGCGGGCCAGGCCCCGATCGGCGACGACTTCGATCGCGCGCTCGGCCAGGAGCAGGTAGATCAGCACGCCGTTATTGGCCTCGGTGTCCCAGACACCGAGCTTTCCGAAGAGGGTGAGCGCCCGCTCTCGTGACGAGGCTTCGCGCCAGAGGTAGCTCCAGGGCAGGCCCGCCTCGGCGTGGATGCGCACCTGGCCGGTATGGCCGCGCTCCCCCTGCGCCACCCGCTGGCCCAGCCGCTCCAGGGCGGCTGCGGGCAGGACCCGCGACAGATCGTCCTCATCCAGCCAGCGATGGCGCCAGATGCGCTTGAGCCGTTTCCACATCACCAGTCTCCCGAGGCGCCGCCGCCGCCGAAATCGCCACCACCGCCGGAGCTGAAGCCACCGCCGGAACTACCACCCCAGCCGCCGCCGCCCATTCCTCCGCCGCCCCAGCCACCCCCGGGAGGATGGCCCCAGCCATGGCCGCGGCCTCGCGAGGCGAAGGCGGCCAGGGGGCCGACGCCGCCGGCGATCGACAATGCCAGGCCCACCAGGGCCGCCAGGACAGCGATGGCCAGGCTGGCCGACACGCCCCAGGCGATCAGCCCGGCGCCGCCACCGGCCAGCACCGAGCCGAGCTTGCGGCCGAAGAGGCGCCGCAGGACGGTGGCGAGGATCGGGACCGCGATGAAGAGGAAGACCGCCAGGTCCCCGAGGTCGAAGCCGCGGGCCTCGCCCGCTCCAGCGGCATGCCGCGGTTCGGGCAGCGGCTCGCCCCGCACCCGGGCGCCGATCTGCTCAGCCGCCAGGATCAGGCCGCCGGCATAGTCGCCACGGCGGAAGGCTGGGGTGAGCGCCTCGTCGATGATCTGCTTGGCCGCCAGGTCGGGGATGGCGCCCTCCAGCGTCTTGGCCACCTCGATGCGCACCCGCCGGTCGTCGCGGGCGACTACCAGAAGCACACCGTCGCCCACCTCGCGGCGGCCGACCTTCCAGGCGTTGGCCACCCGGTTGGCGTAGCTGGTGATGTCCTCGGGCTGGGTGCTGGCGACCAGGAGGAAGGCGACCTGGGTCCCCTTGTCACGTTCGAGCGCGGCCAGCTGGGCCTCGATGCCGGCGCGCTGGTCGGCATCCAGCAGCCCGATGGTGTCGACCACCCGGGCGGTGAGCGCGGGCACCGGGAGCACGCCCTGCGCCTGGGCCGTGGTGAAGGGCGCCGCCAGTGCCAGGACCAGCGCCAGGACTAGCGCGAGCAGCAGGCCGAGGTGGCGCAGGGCGCCACCTCGCCCAGGGACCCAGCCCGCGCCCAAACGGGGCAGAAGCGCGAGCCCGCAGCGTGGCACGGCCTGCGTCCTTACTTCTTGCCGCCCGTGGAGAAGTCCACCTGCGGCGGCGCGCTGATCTGCGCCTCATTGGCCACGTTGAAGTTGGCCTTGGGCGCGTAGCTGAAGGCCATGGCGGTGAGGTTGGTCGGGAAGCTGCGGGCGAGCACGTTGTACTCCTGCACCGCCTGGATGTAGCGGTTGCGGGCCACGGTGATGCGGTTCTCGGTGCCCTCGAGCTGCACCCGCAGGTCGCGGAAGCCCTGGTTGGCCTTCAGGTCGGGGTAGCGCTCGCTGACCACGAGCAGGCGCGACAGGGCCGAGGACAGCTCGCCCTGGGCCTGCTGGAAGCGCTGCATCGCCTGTGGGTCGTTGAGCGTCTCGGGCGTGACCTGTACCGAGGTGGCCTTGGCCCGGGCCTCGATCACACGCGTGAGGGTTTCCTGCTCGAAATTGGCCTCGCCCTTGACCGTGGCCACCAGATTGGGCACCAGGTCGGCACGGCGCTGGTACTGGTTGAGGACCTCGCTCCAGGCGGATTTGGACTGCTCGTCCAGCCGCTGGAAGTCGTTGTAGCCGCAGCCGCCCAGGGCCAGGGCCGCCAGCAGGATCGTGAGCCAACGCATCATCGTCATGTTCTCCGGGGAAGCCGCCGCGGGGGCGGCGTGCCTTCATTCAGTATCCCAGATGGCTCCAGGTGGCGGGGATTCAAGCCGCGGTCCAATCTCGCACGCGGCGAGGGAGGACCGCGAAAGAGCCGGAAGCCCGGGCCCGAATCCCGGCAAAATCACGGGCGATGCGCAAGACACCGCTCCAAGCCGCCAACCTGGAGGGCAACGCCGACGACGTCGAAGCGGCGTTCTACGACGCCCTGCAAAGCGGCGACATCGACAAGCTCATGGCCTGCTGGGCCGACGAGGACGACATCGTCTGCGTCCACCCCGGCGGCCCGCGCATGATCGGCGCCACCGCCATCCGCGCTGCCTTCGAGGCCATGTTCGCCAACGGCAGCATCCGCGCCTGGCCCGAGCGCCTGCGCAAGGTCGAGTCGCTGGGCAGCGCGTTGCACCACCTGGTCGAGCGGGTCGAGCTGCTCGGGCCCGAAGGCCCGCGCAATGCCTGGGTGCTGGCCACCAACGTCTATCACAAGACCGCGCAGGGCTGGCGCATGGTCGCCCACCACGCCAGCCCCGGCACGCCTGGCGACGTGCAGGAAGTCGCGGGCGGCCCGCAGGTGCTGCACTAGGGCCTGAGCGGGTGCAGCAGTACCGCGCCCCCTGGTGGTTGCCCGGCGGCAACCTGCAGACCATCTGGCCGGCCCTGTGGGGGCGGCGCACCTTCGGTGCGCCCATTCACTACCGCCGCGAGCGCTGGACCACACCGGATGGCGACTTCGTCGACGCGGACTGGCTGGACGAAGACGTGCCGCCTGTCTCTCCCGCTGCGCCCCAGTCGCCGGAGGCGACCCTTCACGGAGCGTCGCCCGACCGCAAGCCGTCGCCCGAAGGCAGGCCCCTCCTCGTCCTGTTCCACGGCCTCGAGGGGTCTTCCCGCAGCGCCTATGCCGAAGCCTTCGCCGATGTCGCCCGCGAGCGGGGCTGGCGCTACGTGGTGCCGCATTTCCGCGGCTGCAGCGGCGAGATGAACCGGGCGCCGCGCGCCTACCACTCGGGCGACTACGAGGAAGTGGACTGGATCCTCGCGCGCCTGCGTGAGCGCCATGCCGGCCCGCTGCTGGCGGTGGGCATCTCCCTCGGCGGCAATGCCCTCATGCGCTGGGCGGCCGAGGCGGGCGAGGGCGCAGCCCGCGTGATCGCCGCCGCGGCCGCGGTCTGCTCGCCGCTGGACCTGGCGGCGGGCGGCCGTGCCATCGGCAGCGGCTTCAACCGTCTGGTCTACACCACCATGTTCCTTCGCACGATGAAGCCCAAGGCCCTGGCCAAGCTGGCCCAGCACCCCGGCCTGTTCGATGGCGATTCGCTGGCGGCGGCGCGCGACCTCTATGCCTTCGACAACCTCTTCACCGCGCCCCTGCACGGTTTCCGTGACGTGGACGACTACTACGCGCGCGCCTCGGCGAGGCCGCACCTGCACCGCATCCGCATTCCGGCCCTGGCGCTGAACGCGCGCAATGATCCCTTCGTGCCGGCGGACAGCCTGCCTCGGCCCGGCGCAGTCGGGCCTTGCGTGCACCTGTGGCAGCCGGCCCAGGGCGGGCATGTGGGCTTCCCGCGCGGAGCCCGGCCGCCGGGCGACGTGCGCCAGATGCCCGAGGCGGTGGCCACCTGGCTCGCTCAGCAGGCCCGCCTGGGCACACCGACGACATGAGATCTGGAGTTCCCCCATGCCGACCCGACTGACCTTCACGGGGGCGTTCATGCGGTCCGTGGCACCTGCCCTCGCGCGGCTCGTCACCTGTCTTTCGCTGGCTGGCTGCGCCCTGGCCCTCGCCGGCCAGAACGCCGACTACAACCCGGCCAAGCCGCACCACCGGCCCGACGGCTTCGTGAACCGCTACGCGCCCGCGCCCGGACACGGCTCGGACAGCCTGCTGAAGTGGCAATGGGAGCGGCTGCGCGACGGCCTGCCCAAGCCGCCGGCCGCGCCGGTCACCGGTGTCGCACCCGACCTCGCGGTGATCCGCTCGCCCGGCCCTGCGCCCGCGGCCACCTGGGTCGGCCATGCCACCGTGCTGGTGCAGGTCGACGGCCTCAACCTCCTCACCGACCCGCACTGGGGTGAGCGGGCCTCGCCCGTGCCCTTCGCCGGCCCGCGCCGGCACCAGCCACCGGGCGTGCCCTTCGATGCCCTGCCGCCGATCCACGCGGTGCTGATCTCGCACAACCACTGGGACCACCTGGACGAGGGCACGGTGCAGCGCCTGATGGACCGGCACGCCGGCATCCGCTTCTACGTGCCCCTGGGCGTGCAGCGCTGGTTCAAGTTGCAGATCCGCGGTGCGCGAACCGAAGGGCCGGGGCAGAACGTGTTCGCCCTGGACTGGGACGACAGCGCCACGCTCCCGGGCGCCACCGCGCCGGTGACCCTGCAGTTCCTGGCGGTGCAGCACTGGAGCGCGCGCATGCCCTGGGACCGCAACCAGACCCTGTGGGGCAGCTGGGCGGTCCTGCATCCGAGCTGGCGTTTCTGGTTCTCGGGCGACCTGGGCTATTCGCCCGACACGCAGGACATCGGCCGGCGCCTGGGCCGCGTCGACCTCGCGGCCATCGCCGTCGGTGCCTACCAGCCGCGATGGTTCATGAAGGCCTCGCACATTGACCCGGCGGAGGCGCTGCAGGTGATGCGCGATGTGCGGGCCCGCTCCGCATTTGGGATCCACTGGGGCACCTTCGAGGGCCTGAGCGACGAGCCCCTGGACCAGCCGCCGCAGGACCTGCGCCGCGCGATCGAGGCCTCGCCGGACAAGCCGGAGTTCCGGGTGCTGCGCCACGGCCAGACCTGGCGCATGGAGTGAGCCTGCCCATGAACCTCACGCCCGTCATCGCCATCCACATGACCTTTGCCCTCACCGCGGTCGCCACCGGCCCGGTGGCGCTGTGGACCCGACTGGGTGCCCGGGTGCGCCCGCGCTGGCACCGGGCCTTCGGCTACGCCTGGGTCACCTGCATGCTGGGGGCGGCCCTGTCCGCGCTCTTCATCCGCGACACCCATCTGCCCAACATCGCGGGCTACACGCCGATCCACCTGCTGATTCCGGTCACCCTGTTCAGCCTCTGGCGCGCTTTCTACTATCTCGCCCAAGGGAATCTGCGTGGACACCGCCTGACCATGCAGTGGACCTATGCCCTGGCCTGTGTCGTGACCGGGCTGTTCACCCTGCTGCCGCAGCGGTACCTGGGCGGGCTACTCTGGAACCTCTGAGCGGGCCTGGGACCCACAGGAAGCGACTGGACATGCGCTCGCACGCCTTCCGGGCCCTCGCCGTCTACCTGCCCTCGCTGCTGTCTCGCTACAGCACCCAGGTGCTGGTGATTTCGATTCCCTGGCTGTTGCAGGCCGAGGGCGTCGGCCTTGCGGACATCTCGGCGGCGCTGCTGCCTTTCTACGCGGGCGCGCTCGTCTTCAGCGCCCTGGCCAGCGTCTGGGGGGCGCGCTGGCCGCTGGCGCGCGCGCTGTTTGCGGTCCTCGTCCTGCAGGGGCTCTTCTCCCTCCTGTGCCTGCTCGCGACCTCGGTCACCTGGCTGGCGGCCTTCCGCTTCCTGCAGGGGGCGGCCACCGGGCTCGCACGCCCGCTGTCCCAGTTGTGGGCCCTGGAACGTCAGGCCGATGCGCAGGCGAGTCCCGAGCGGAAGATGCAGATCAACGTCTTCGTGCAGGTGGCCATCGCCCTCGGCATGGCGCTGGGCTCATTCGCCGGCGTCCTGCTGGGGCGCGAGGGGGGCGGCCTGGTCGCGGTGTCACTGGCATTGCTGCTGCCGATGGCGGCAGCCTGCGTCGGCGTGGCCTGGGTCGCCCGCCGGATGCCCGCTGCGCGGCCGGGTGACGCGCCCGCCGAGTCGCAGGCCGAGTCGCAGGCCGAGGGCTTGAACACGGATCCTCGTCCTTCTGGGGCCGAGGCGGTGCGCTTGCGATTCCCTCCCGGCGTGGCGGGCGCCTTCCTGGTGTTCTTTGCCTCCATGGCGGCCTACAACGTCTGGCCCATCCTCGTGCCCTTCGCCGTCCGAGGCCGCGCCCTGCCGGAGTTGCTCGCCGCGCTGGCGCTGGTGCTCGCCCTGCAGCCTCTGCTTTTCGGCCTGTCGCAGCTCGCGGTCTCGGCCCTTCTCCAGCGCTCGCGCGCCTCCGACGGCGCGCTTCTCCTGCTCCTGCTCGCGAGCCACCTGCTCTCGCTCCTCGCTCTGGGCGCCGCCGCCGTCACGACGTATCCGGTCGGATTCGGCATCCTGTTCCTCGCTGGCAGCGGCGTGGCGGTGGCCTGCATTTACCCGGTGAGTGCCCTGCTCCTGATGCGCCATGTCGAGCGTGTGCCGGCCAGCCGGCGGCCCATGCAGCAGCGCCGGCTCGTCTTTCTTTTCGGGCTTGCCGGGGATCTGGGCCAGCTGGCCGGGGGCGGTTTGCTGGCTTGGGGCCTGTTTCCGCCGCCCGGGCTGGCGCTGCTCGGTGTGGTGGCGGCGCTCGCCTTGCCCGCCCTCGTGATGGCCGGGGCTCGGCGCGCATCAACCCCGCCCTGAGTTTTTCCGTGGATGGGCCGACGGGCCGGCAGGTGACAGGGGCCCGCCTCGGGCCGAAGCTCAGGGGGCCGGCTTGGCCTTCGACGCTGCCGCCTTCGACTTGACGGCCGCCGACGCCGCTGCGCTCGGCAGGGTCACCGCCGGTGGCCATGCCGCTTCCGCGTTGCGCGGCGTGCCCGAGGGCCGGCCGGCCTGGCCGCGGCGCACCGCCTCCAGGTCGTCCGTCGTCGGGACCTGGCCCAGGAGCCAGTAGTCGAAGATGCGGCGCGCGATCGGCGCCGCGGCGACCGCGCCGAAGCCGGCGTTCTCCACCACCATGGCCAGCGCGATCTTGGGATCCTGGGCCGGCGCGAAGGCGATGTACAGCGAGTGGTCCCGCTGATGCTCCTCCAGCTTGGAGGCGTTGTACTTTTCCTTCTGGCCGATGGTCACCGCCTGCGCGGTGCCAGTCTTGCCGCCGGACTCGTAGGCCGCGCCGGCGAAGACCTGGGCCGAAGTGCCGCCCTGGACCACGCCCACCATCGCGCGCTTGACGATGTCGATGTGCTCGGGCTTGTAGCCCAGGGGCTGCGGCGCCTCCGGCGGCACCGGTTGCACCGCGTGCGAGACCGGGTCCTGCGTGCCGATCACCAGGCGCGGACGGAACTTCACCCCGTTGTTCACCACCGTGGCGGTGGCCTGCGCCAGCTGCAGCATGGTGAAGCTGTTGTAGCCCTGGCCGATGCCCAGTGAGATGGTCTCGCCCGCGAACCACTTCTTCTGCTCGGGCCGCTTGTAGTAGTTGCGCTTCCACTCCTGGCTCGGAAGCACGCCCCGGACCTCGCCCGCGATGTCGATGCCGGTCACCTGGCCGAAGCCCAGCGGCGCCATGAAGTCGTGGATCGCATCCACGCCCATCTCGTTGGCCAGCGAGTAGTAGTAGACGTTGCTCGATTTGACGATGCTGGTGAACATGTCCACCGGCCCGAGCCCCGTGTCGCCGTGCGAGCGGAACACGTGGTTGCCGAAGGCCCAGGAGCCGTTGTCCTGGATGATGGCGGTGGGGCTGCGCTTGCCCGTCTCCAGGGCGCCCAGCGCCATGAAGGGCTTGTAGGTGGAGCCCGGCGGGTAGGTGCCGCGCAGCGCCCGATTGAGCAGCGGCTTGTCGATCGACTCGTTGAGGGCCTGCCAGTTCTCCTGGTCGATGCCGTCGACGAAGAGGTTGGGGTCGAAGGTGGGCTTGGAGACAAAGGCCAGCACCTCGCCGGTCTTGGGGTCGATCGCCACCAGCGCGCCGCGCCGGTCGCCGTACATCTGCTCGATCAGGTTCTGCAGCTTGATGTCGATCGACAGCATCACGGTGCGCCCCGGCGTGGCCGGCTTGCTCGCGAGCTTGCGCACCGCGCGGCCGCCCGCAGAGGTCTCGACCTCCTCGACGCCGGTCACGCCATGCAGCTGCCTCTCCAGGCTCTGCTCCACGCCCAGCTTGCCGATGTACTCGGTGCCGCGGTAGTTGGCCTGGTCCTCCTCGGGCCAGTCCTCCATCGCTTCCTTCTCGCCCTGGTTGATGCGGCCGATGTAGCCGATCACGTGGCTGGCGAGCTCGCCCCAGGGGTAGCTGCGGAACAGGCGGGCGCGGATCTCCACGCCGGGGAATCGATAGCGCTGCGCGGTGAAGCGCGCGACCTCCTGGTCGGTGAGCTTGGTGCGGATCGGGATCGACTCGAAGTTCTTGAACTCCTCGCGCAGCTTGCGGAAACGCTTGCGGTCCCTGGGCTGGATCTCCAGCACCGTGGACAGCTGGTCGATCACCTCGTCCAGGGGCGCTTTCAGCTTGGCCGGAGAAATTTCCAGCGTGTAGGCCGAGTAGTTGGTGGCCAGCACGATGCCGTTGCGGTCCAGGATGAGGCCGCGGTTGGGGATGATCGGCACGATGGCGGTGCGGTTCGCCTCGGCCTGCTCCTCGAGGTCGGCATGGCGCCAGACCTGCAGCCACAGCAGGCGCAGCACCACCAGGGTGAAGCACACCAGCACCACGATGCTCGCGGCCACCACCCGCTGGCGGAAGCGCGAGATGTCGGCGTCGACGTTGCGAAGCTGGGTCATGGCCCTGTGCGCGTGGAGGCGGCCGTCACAGCGGCCGGGTGTCGTCCGGGTCGGGCGCGCGGCGCTGGGGCGCCAGCAGCACCACGTGCATCACCGGCCACAGGGCTGCTTCCAGCACCGGGGCCAGCAGGCGGGACCAGCCGGGGAAGCTGCCGTCGGCGGCCAGGCGGATCAGCAGCTCGATCGCGTGCGCCACGGCCAGAAGGGGAAAGACCTGCAGCGCCTGCGAGGGCACGGTGAACCACAGCAGGCGCCGGTGGATGGTGGTGGCGAAGAAGGACAGCGCGGTGTAGGCCAGCGCATGCTGCCCCAGTAGCGAGGTCTGGTGCACGTCCATCGCCAGGCCGAAGGCGAAGGCGGTGGCGATGCCGATGCGCAGCGGCTGGTGCACGTTCCAGAACACCAGCACCAGGGCCAGCAGGTCGGGCATCCAGGGCTGGCGGCCCACCGGCAGCATGTTCAGCAGCGAGGCCACCAGCAGGCTGCCCCAGATAAACAGCGGGTTGGCCGGCAGCAGCAGCTCCTTGCCGCGTCGCATGATCATTTGCGGACTCCCCGGCGCGGCGCGTTTGGCGGCGCTTCATCGGCCGGCGGCCTGGCCGGCAGCTGGTCGCCCAGCGGCTTGAGGACCATGACGTGGCGGCCGCGGCTCACGCCCGCCTGCGGCTGGATGTAGATGCGGGCGAAGGCGGAGTCGGTGCGCCGCTCGATGTGGGCCACCTTGGCCACCGGCAGGCCTGGGGGGTAGACGCCGTCGACGCCGCTGGTGGTGAGCAGGTCGCCCACCTGCACGTCGGCGTTGGCCGCCATGTAGCGCAGCTCCAGCGAGCCCGGATGCGACGAGGCCGGCTCGCCCTGGGCGACGCTGCGCACGCCGGTGCGCACATTGAGCACCGGGATGGTCTGGTCGCGGTCGGTGATCAGGGTGACCTCGCTGATCAGGGGGTAGACGCGGGTGACCTGGCCGACGACACCGTCCTCGTCGACCACCGGCGAGCCCGGCTCGATGGCGGCGTTGAGACCCTTGTCGAGGATGACCTTGCGGGTGTAGGGATCGGCCGCCTCGTACAGGATCTCGGCGGCGACCGCGGGTGAGGTGAGGCGCTCGCGTAGCTCCAGCAGCTGGCGCAGGCGCAGGTTCTCCTGCGCGAGTTCATCGACCTGGCTGGCCTTGAGACCCAGGCTGGCGAGCTTGTCGCGCGCCGCGGCCTGTTCGGCCTGGGCGGAGGACAGGGACTGGAAGTAGCCGCCGGCGCCTTCGGCCAGGCGCACCGGCTGCAGCGCCAGCCAGCGGACCGGCGAGATGAAGACGGCCACCGCGGTGCGCAGCGGGCCGCCAACCCCGAAGCGCAGGTCGGCCACCATCAGGAACAGGGCCAACGCGCTGAAGACGATCAGCTTCGACAGGGCCGAGGGCCCCTGCTTGAAGAACGGCGGCGGGGTCCTGTCCAGCGTACCGAGCGGCATCGCCGACGACTCCCGCGCTTACTCGTTGGTGAAGATGGAGCCCAGGCGCTCCATGCGCTCCAGCGCGATGCCGCAGCCGCGGACCACGCAGGTCAGGGGGTCTTCGGCCACCAGCACCGGCAGGCCGGTTTCCTCGGCCAGCAGGCGGTCGAGGTCACGCAGCAGCGCGCCGCCGCCGGTGAGCATCATGCCGCGCTCGGCGATGTCGGCGCCCAGCTCGGGCGGGGTGCTCTCGAGCGCGTTCTTGACCGCAGAGACGATGTTGTTCAGCGGGTCGGTGAGCGCCTCGAGGATCTCGTTGGAGGAAATGGTGAAGGAGCGCGGCACGCCCTCGGAGAGGTTGCGGCCCTTGACCTCGATCTCCTTGACCTCGGAGCCGGGGAAGGCCGAGCCGATGTTCTTCTTGATCATTTCGGCGGTGGGCTCGCCGATCAGCATGCCGTAGTTGCGGCGGATGTAGCTGATGATG
>JACCDG011234083.1_pt1 | contig 12256 bp, 12 predicted proteins | sample 7442471 | NCBI WGS metagenome assembly JACCDG01 (sample SAMN15323444, study PRJNA562643) | freshwater metagenome | isolation source: river surface water | place: USA:Blue River Watershed | collected 2017-08-17 | reverse complement strand
TCGTATCTCACGGTGCTTGATTTCCTTGGTAACTATCGCAGGGCCCATTTCAAGTTGCCATTCCTGGTCGGCGCCGCCATTGAAGGCGCACTCGAAACGAGGGATGTGATCGACCAACTGGTCCGGCTTCAACGGGACGGCGAACGGCCGCCAGCATTGCCTGAGGGGGTCTCCATCGACCTGGAGCCCCTCGCGTTGGAGGCGCTGCGGGAAAGCTTGAAGAGGGCTTCTCCTCTGCGGGAACTCGTTCGCCAGGACCTCACGGATCTGGCGCTTCACCTTGGGCGAACGCCGACGTTGGTGGAGGTGCATCGCCTGGGGCACTACCGACCACGTGCCTGCATCAAGGCCCTGGGCTGCAAGAGCTGGCATGAGCTGATGATTGTGATGGGGTGGGCCAGATCGGAGGATGCCGAGGTCAACACGCAAGCAGGCGATTTCCTTGCGGAGGTCGAGCGCACGGCAATGACCAAGTCCTTCAAGATGGTCGTGCTGCTGGCAATGCTTCAAGAGGGTGGGTTCCGTTCAAGCATCCATATGAGCGAACTGGTAAGCTTCTTCAGGCGCCATTTCGCAGAGGAGCGCCATCGGCTGGACCTGAACGGGACGGACGTGGAAGGGCTCCATGATGTGCCGGAGCGCAAGTGGGATGCGTACCTGGTTCGCAATCCCGTCGCTGCCTGGGCGGGCGGCAAATTCTTCCAGTTCGATGTGGAGGCGAAGATCCTTCGCTACACGGGGCCACGAGCCGTGAGCCAGAGCGAATTCATTCGCGCACTCAGTGCGCGTGTTGAATGGCGCCTCGCGGACTACTGGGAATCCCGGCGACCTGATCGATTGGAATTCAATGTCATCCCCTCCGGCGATGGCTTGTGCGTCATGTTCGGGAATGGGCCGGCTCGGGCGAGCTTGCCGAATGGATGGCAAGCAGTTCGAATCAATGGAAGGTTCATGTACGGCAAGTTCGTCCAGGTGGCCCTCAATGTTTTGAAGGCGCAGCCGGACGAGAGCAGTGCGGTGCCGAATCAATTGACGCAGGAGCTGCGTTTGCTTTTCCAAAACGCTGGGGATCGGCGGACAAATGTTCGGATGCGGGTACGGCTTGTGCCGCTGCCTGCGGAGAATGCGTGGGCGATTGAGGCCGCTCGAACTCAGTCAAGCGATTCAGCATAACGCTGACTTTGCGGCGACCTACGGGGCGGTATGGGGAGGACGGAGTTCCGGTCTGGACCGAGGGGGATTTGACGGCTGAGACCGTGTTTCACTTTCAGGGTCAGTCGGCTGTGGCCGTGGTTCTCACGGGGATCGACTTCGACGAATTCACGCCATCCATGTGCCGGCGCTTGTTCGTTGGCCTGACCCGTACGCGCCTTCACCGGGATTGGGTACCGCGCAGCCGACGGCCAGGTTGGTCGCTGAGCGGCTGGCGTAGTGATGGTGCTCGTGTTGACATCAGCTATACATCAGCCTATCATTTGCATATCTGTTGTCTACACATTCGGAGGCCCCATGCGTGATGCCGCCATCAACTTGCGTGCCTTGCCGCAGCAGCGGGACCTGATCGACCAAGCAGCCCAGCTGCTGGGCAAGAATCGGTCCGACTTCATGCTGGAGGCCGCCTGTGACAGGGCGCAGGCGGTGTTGCTCGATCAGGTTTTCTTCAATCTTGACGAGACCCGATTTGAACAGTTCACGACCATGCTCGACGCGCCGCCGCAGCTGAACCCGGGGCTTGAGCGGCTTCTCGCAGTCAAAGCACCCTGGAAAGCGCGCTCGTGAACCTGCAAGCCCCGGAGCCTCTCGGCCCGGCGCACCTGGTGGGCGCATTCTCCTGCGGCGAAACCACTCTCGACGACTGGCTCAAGCGCCGTGCGTTGGGGAATCAGGCCAGTGGGGCCAGCCGCACATTTGTCGTGACAGGCGGCGACCAGCAGGTGATGGGTTTCTATGCCTTGGCGGCAGGTGCTGTCGCCCACGGTGAGGCGACACGCGCGGTTCGCCAGAACATGCCCGATCCGGTGCCGGTCATGGTTCTCGCACGGCTGGCGGTGGACCGACGCGCTCAAGGCATGAAGCTTGGGGCCGCACTCCTGCAGGACGCAGTTCATCGCAGTCTTGTCGTGGGTCAGAACACGGGGGTGCGCGCGCTCCTGGTCCATGCCTTGAATGACGGCGCCTTCCGGTTTTATGAACACTACGGATTCAGGTCGTCACCAGTGCATCCGATGACGTTGATGCTGCGCCTCGATCAAGCCTCTTCACGCAGCGTGTAATAAACCCCAATCTCCGTCGCCACCGCCGCCGCTCTCCGCGGCACAAGCTCCCGCATCGCCCACCAGGTTGCGTCCACCTCCCCATTCCACTCAACCCCGATCCCTCGGTCCCATCGCGACACATACGCCTCTCCCCGATCCGCCGCATACCAGTGGGCCGTGGACGCGCTTTGATCCAGCAGGTACTCCCAGTTGTTCTCCCGCATCGCCACCCCGTGGACGGGATGCGGGTGGACTCCGGCCCCCATCAGGTACCGGATGCTCTTGGCATCCAGCGGGCGGTACACCGCCACGCGCAGCCGTCCGTCTTCCCGGGGGCAGATGGCGCAGACCAGGCAGTCCTCGCGCTGTATCGTCACGATGCGCCCGCCCAGGTCCACCGGCCCAATCTCCAGCCACCAGTCGTCGCTGCGGGCCACCACGACGTCGCGCTGGTCCTCTGACGCTGCCAACTCGGCCAGGCGGTCCATGGCCGGCTCCAGTTCACGCCAGGGGGCCTGGCCATCCTGGGCCCTTTGCTGCAGTCCCAGCAGCAGCAGGGCGAAAGGCAGCTCCCCCGTGTCACCCGCCACGGCGTGCAGCTCGTGCACAGGTACCGGATAAGCCATGTCCGGCAGGCCCAGGCGCGCCAGCACATGGGGTTTGAGGTGAATGTCGGCGGTGCCTGCGGTCATGGAAGCCTGCCTCCTCGCGTCTTGGGTGCGACCGATTGGATCGCTGCCTAGGCTCAGGGCGTGAGCCTGCAGCGCCACCGGGCTCCCATCAAACCAGGACGAGCACATGCTCCTGCGGCATCGTGGGACGCCAGGGCGCCCGCTCGAAGGAGAGCGGCCCAGGCCTCAGGGCGCCGGGCAGGCGCCGTCCAGCCCCACGGCCCCCGCCAGCTTCTGCAGCCTGGAGCGCTGCTCCAGGCAGGCCTGGCGCTGGGCCTCGGCCTCCTTCTGCCGAGCGGCCCGTACCGCTTGCTCCTTCGCAGCCACGGCCTGCGCGACGCGCTCTCGGACCTGGGGCATCACGGCCAGGGCGGCTTTCTCCCCCTCCAGGATCGCCGTGGCGCGCTGCGTGAAGTCGGCACCGCCGATGTCCAGCACCTGCGGCCGCACGATCACGTCGGCCCGCGCCAGCTCGGCCTGTCCCAGCCGCTGGCCCATGATGGCGATCGACTGTCCGATCGTTCCCAGCAGGCCCGAGGGCGCCTGGCCCCGTGCCTTGCTGGAGATGTCCACCGCAATCACCACGTCCGCGCCCAGCTCCCGCGCCGCGTCGACGGGAACGGGGCTGACCACGCCGCCGTCCACGTAGTGGTACCTGCCGATGGTCACGGGCTGGAACACGCCCGGCACGCTGCTCGACGCCCGCACGGCCTGTCCGGTGTTGCCCCGGGCGAAGACCGTGCGTTCGCCATCCTCCAGCCGCGTCGCCACCGCCACGAAGGGCTTGGCCAGCCGCTCCATCGGCTGGCGGCGCACCTGCTCGTTCACATAATCCTCCAGCTTCTGCCCCACCAGCAAACCGCCGGAGGACAGCTGCAGGTCGCGGATCTTGGCCTCGTCAAGTGCGACGGCCTTTTCCTGCAGCTCGAAGGCATTCATGCCGCTGGCGTAGAGGGCGCCGACCACGCTGCCCGCGCTGGTGCCCGCCACGACCACGGGCGCGAAACCGTTGGCCTCCAGCATCTTGATGACGCCGATGTGCGCGAAGCCCTTGGCCGCGCCGCCGCCCAGGGCGATGCCGACCTTGATGGACGGCGTGGAAGGCGCTGCCGGAATCGCGGTCGGCGTGCTGCTGCAGGCGGCCAGCGCAAGGGCCCCGGCAGCCACCAGCGAGCGAAATGGGGCGCGCAGGCATGCGAGCGCGGCCAGGACGGCCAGGCGCTTGCCGAAAAAGAAGGATGCAGGCAACACAAGCGCAAGTTTATCGGCCGCGTGAAGACAGCCGCTGATACAGATGGATACTCATGCCCCGCGTGCGTCGATCCGCGCCACGCGCAGGCCCTGCAAAACTAATTGCCGTCCACGTACCGCCCCACCGCCTCCAGCAGCCTGGCCTGCACCTTGCCCCTCAGCCCCTGGGGCGACACCACCTGCACGTCCGGCCCGAAGCGCAGGATGTCACCGATCAGCTCGCGGTCGTCCGCATAGGGCACCGACAGCTCGTAGGACCCGTCCGCGAGCCACCGGGATTCCTGCTGCGGATGCCACTGCTCCAGCGACACCCAGCGCGCCCGCTGCGGCGTGAAGCGCAGCTTGGCCCAGGCCTTGGGGCGCCCGGAGAAGATGCCGTACGCGGGGTACACCACCGCATCCACCTCCGGCGCGGGGACCTCGTGGGCGTCGGCCTCGAGCACCTGCACATCGTCCAGGGCATCGACGGCAAAGCTGCGCAGCGCCTCGCGCAGGTGGCACCAGGCGTCCAGGTACCAGTTGTCCCGGTACAGCACCAGCCGCTGCGGCGAGATCTGGCGGGCCTGCTTGCCGCCCGTCTGCCGGTTGAAGTGCGTGACCTGCAGCCGCTTGCGGCGCATCGTGGCCGTGGCGGCGGCCTCCAGCGACTGGGGCGCCACGTCGCGTTTGCCGGCGTGCGTGATGCGCAGCCGCGTGACCAGGGCCTCGTCGTCCAGCCCCTCGTTTTTCAGCAATTCCCCCAGCCGCTGCTTGAACGGCTCCAGCGTGGCCGCCAGCAGGCCCGGCTGCAATTGCACCAGCAGCTGCTGGATGGTTGCCAAGGCCACCAGCTCCTGCGGGCTGAACCACATCCCCGGCAGCGGGCTGCTGTGGCCCGCCTCCAGGACGTAGCCGCCGCGGTCCCGGTCGAACACGATGGGCATGCCGAACTGGTCGCGCATCTTGGCCAGGTCGCGCTTGAAGGTGGCGGGAGAAATCTCCAGCGCGTCGAGGAATTCCTGCACCGGCACGGCGCGGCGGGTGCTGAGCAGGCGCTGGTACTGGTAAAGGCGGACTGCTTCGCTCATGGGGGTCAATGCTCCATTCGATACCGGGCCGGACATGCTGGGTGACCTGAGGCTCATTGGATGAGCCTTTGGTTCGGCCGGCAAGGGGAGGCTGGCGCGTTGTGTTGCGAAGGCAACAACCTGTCCGCGGACGATGGGCCCAAAGATGGCGAGGGCCACGGCGGCGTTCCTCGAGCGGATCGGCCACTTGTCCGATTACTTCGCCGGTGCCGCGGGAGTGGGACTTGCAGGGGTTGCGGTGACAGTGAGGATGCCTTGGCACTTCTTGGCAATCGCAGCCGCCTGGATCGCATCTGCCTCTCCCTTCAGGCGCGCATATTCCGCTTCCTGTTGCTTGGTGCCGCCCAAGGCAAAAAGCGCGGGCCAGAACAGGATCATGCCAACGCCTGTGATCGTCTTGTCGTTCGAGGCCGCCTCATCCAGTCGTCCGCCAAGTTGCTGCACGCGGGTCGTCAGGCGCTGGCTTTCCGCAGCAAGTTGATCGCAATCGTAGTTCTGGTATTGGATTGGTGAGACGTAGGCGGCAGCGATGTCCTTCGAAGATGTCGCGCAGCCAGACAGGACCAAGGTGCATGCGAGAAATCCGGTGATGAATCGTTGATGCATGTTCATGTTGTGCATTTGTTGGGGGAGCACTGACCTTCGCTCCCGCCAAGCTCACCAGATGAGCCCAGCGCCTCAGGTGGGAGGCTCGTTGCACAAGCGGCATGTCCAGTAGCGTCAACGCGATGGTTCGAGCAAGCGCAAATAGGTATCCCATAGTTCCAGGACAACCTGCGCCTGCAGCTTGTCCTTCGGTGCCTTCTGCGGGTCCCGGCCCGCTCGGCGGGCAAGCTCAAGCTTCAGGCGGATGAAGTCCTGAGGATGGAGCGTCCGCATGGAGGCCATCTCGCCGTTGGGGGCGACCACGAGGTGCTCGAACTTGCGTCCGCTGGCGATTCGCTCTCCCTGGTCGATCTGGGCCGCCCAGAAGTCTTCCTCGTCATCAGACATTCGCAGCGGGTGCGGGTCATCGGCGGTTGCCTCGCGCCGGATGATGTCGACCTCAAAACCATCGTCATTGATGGCCGTCTGCAGCTGCTGCGGCATCACGCGAAAACTAGGATCGGCCTTGCGAAGCACTTCGACCAATGAACGGCTCTCGCTTCGCGCCAGCGTGGTGGCGAACGCTACACGTTGGCGCACGTCGAACAGCAGGTCCAGGTCGCGCGTGGCAAGCGTACCGCTGTCGACCATCACTCCGGCAGCCGTCTCGTAGGCATACATGGCGTGGGTCCCGATCACCATGAATTTGTCGGCGAGATCCGCTGCCTCCAACGCCGCCAGAATGCGCACCACGACGCCAGGGGTGCGCCCGACCCTGTAGACCCGGTTGAGTTTTCGCTGTTCGTCCAGTCGCTGCCGCATGGCCTTGAAGCGCGCCTGCGCGCGTTCCTTGCGCGGCTGGAAACCTGCGTGCATCGCCTCAGTCTCGGGGTTGCGTGGGCCCAGCGATTTCTGTGCGCCGCTGGCCGAGCGACGGACCAGGTACGTCCGTCCGCCCACCTCCTTCCACACCATCGATCCCTTGACCTGTAGCGCCTCGCGGCGTGCGTCGCACCACGCTCGCCAGGTCGCACGGGCATTCACCAACTCGCGCAGTTGGCTTTCCTCGAGTTCGATGAGGCGGTGCAAAGTTTTCCCAGTAAATCAGAGATCTCCTGATTTACTGGGAAAAACAATATAAATCAAATACTTAATCGATCAGTCAGCTGATCCGACGTCACTCGTGCCGCAACGCCTCGATCGGATCCAGCCTGGCCGCCCGCCTTGCCGGGAAGAACCCGAACACCACCCCGATCGCCGCCGAGAACCCGAAGGACAGCGCGATCACCTGCGGGTCGAACTGCAGCGGCACGTTCATCGCGCTGGCCAGCCCCGTGGAGGCCAGGATGGCCAACACGATGCCCACCAGCCCGCCGATGGAGGACAGCACCACCGCCTCGATCAGGAACTGCAGCAGCACCTCCTTCTCCAGCGCGCCGATGGCCAGGCGCACGCCGATCTCGCGCGTGCGCTCGGTCACGCTGACCAACATGATGTTCATGATGCCGATGCCGCCCACCAGCAGGCTCACGGCCGCCACCGCACCGAGCAGCGCCGTCATGACCTTGGTGGTGCCGGACATGGTCTCCGCGATCTGCCGCGTGTCGATGATGACGAAGTTGTCCTCGTCGCCGTCACTGAGCTTGCGCCGCTCGCGCAGCACCTGCCGGATCGCGCCCGTGACCTGCGCCGGGTCGGCCTCGTCGCGCACGGACACCAGCAGGGTGCTGACGTTGGGGTTGCCCGTCATGCGCCGCTGCACCGTGTGCAGGGGCATCACGATCAGGTCGTCCTGGTCCGCGCCCATGCCCGACTGGCCCTTGGCTGCCAGCACGCCGATCACCTCGCACGAGAACTGCCGCACCCGCAGCTGCGCGCCCAGCGGGTCCTGCTGGCCGAACAGCTCGCGCTGCAAGGTGGCGCCGATCAGGCACACCGAGGCGCCTGCGCGCTCCTCGGCCTCGGTGAACAGGCGGCCCGCCGCGATGCGCCGGTTGTTGGTGATGAAGTAGTCCAGCGTCGAACCGGTGACCTGCGTGCCCCAGTTGCGCCCGCCGTAGACGGCCGTGGCCCCCGCACCCTGCGAGGGCGCGACGGCGCGGATGCCGCCCACCTGGGCGGCGAGGGCGATGGCATCCGCTTCCTTGAACGGGCCCGAGCCCGCCGAGTCGCTGGCCGGCCCCAGGCGCTGGCCGGGGCGGATCATCAGCAGGTTGTTGCCCAGGCTGGCGATCTGGTCGGACACGGCGCGCGTGGCGCCGTTGCCCAGCGTGACCATGGTGATGACCGCCGCCACCCCGATCACGATGCCCAGCACCGTGAGGAAGGAGCGCAGCAGGTTGCGGCGGATCTCGCGCAGCGACAGCAGCAGGGTGTTCCACCACATGTCAGTGCGCCTTTCCTGCAAGGACAGCGGCATGTTCCGCCGACGTGTTGGGCTCGTCGCTGGCGATGACGCCGTCCCTGAAGTGCACGACCCGGTGCGCATAGGCCGCCATGTCGGCCTCGTGCGTGACCATGATGATCGTGATGCCGCGCTCCCGGTTCAGGGACGCCAGCAACTCCATGATCTCCCGCCCGCGCTGGCTGTCCAGGTTGCCCGTGGGCTCGTCGGCCAGGAGCACGCTGGGGTTCGTGACCAGCGCGCGCGCGATGGCCACGCGCTGCTGCTGACCGCCGGACAGCTCCGCGGGCGTGTGCTTCTCGCGGCCGGCCAGGCCCACCGCCGCCAGCGCCTCGCGCGCGGCCGCATGCCGCTGCGCCGCGCCTTCGCCGCGATACAGCAGGGGCAGCTCCACGTTCTCCTGCGCCGAGGTGCGGGGCAGCAGGTTGAAGCCCTGGAACACGAAGCCCAGGTGGGCGCGCCGCAGCAGCGCCCGCTGGTCGCGCGTCATGGTGTGCACGGGCAGGCCGTCGAACAGGTACTCGCCAGCGGTGGGCGAGTCCAGGCACCCCAGCATGTTCATGCACGTGGACTTGCCCGAGCCGCTGGGCCCCATGATGGCGACGAACTCACCCCGTCGGATGTCCAGGTCCACGCCGCGCAGCGCGTGCACCGTGGCCTGGCCCTCGCCATAGGTGCGCGTGATGCCGCGCAGGCGGATCAGGGGCGGCGTGCTCACTTGGGTGCAGCGCCGCTGCGCTGCTCGGTGATGACCAGCGCACCCGCCTCCAGCCCCTCGCCGGTGACCTCGGTCATGCGCCCGTCCGACAGGCCCGCGCTCACGGGCAACAGCTTCGGCTGGCCGTCCGCCAGCACGTAGACCTGGCGCGCGCCGGCGGTGGAGGCCGTGCCCGCCCGCTTGGGTTGGCGCGGCACGCTGGGCATCAGCTTGGACACCAGGGTGCCGCCCGAGGGCGCCGCCTGGGGCGCCACCGGCCGGTAGCGCAACGCCGCGTTGGGCACCAGCAGCACCTGCTGCCGCTGCGCGGCCCGGATCGTGGCGGTGGCCGTCATGCCGGGTCGCAGGCTCAGGTCCGCATTCGCCACCTCCAGCTCGGCGACGTAGGTGACCACGTTGTCCTTGGTGGTCGAGCCGTAGTTCACGCGGCGGATGCTGGCGGGGTACTCGCGGTTGGGGTAGGCGCTGACGGTGAAGGTGGCCTTCTGGCCGGCCTGGACCAGGCCCACGTCGGCCTCGTCCACGTTGACGGCCAGCTTCATGCGCGCCAGGTCCTCGGCCAGCGTGAACAGCGTGACGGCCTGCAGCGAGGCCGCCACCGCGTTGCCGGGCTCCACCGCGCGCGACAGGACCACGCCGTCGATGGGGGAGCGGATGAAGGCCTTGCGCAGGTTGGTGGCATCCACGCTGGCGGCGGCGCGCGCGTCGGCGATGCCGGCCTCGGCGCTGGCCGCCTGGGCCTGGGCGCGGGCGAGTGCGGCCTGGGCGGTCGCCAGTTCGGCCTGCGAAGGCACCTTGCCGCCGCTCAGGCGGTGCACCTCCTCCAGCCGGCGCAATTGGCCCGTGGCTTCCTGCACGGTGGCCTCGGCTTGCTTGGCGCTCGCCTGCGCCACCTGCAGCGCGGCGCGCGAGCGGGCGGACTGGTCCTGCAGCTTGCTGGTGTCCAGTTCGGCGAGGACCTGGCCCTTCTTCACGCGGTCGTTCACGTCCACCATGACGCGGGCGACGGTACCGGACAGCTCGCTGCCGATGTCCACCTTGGTGGTGGGCTGCAGCGTGCCGTTGGCCGTGACCCGGACGACGAGGTCGCCGCGGGTGACGGCCTCGGTGACGTAGGTGACCGGTGCGGGCGCGGCGGGCCGCAGCAGCCACCAGGCCGTGCCGCCCGCGAGGGCCAGGCCGGCGGCCAGCGCGATCAGGCGGCGGCGCCGGGCGGCCCGGGGGCTGGCCTGCGCGAGCAGGGCCTGGACGGACGGCGAGGCACCGGGTGCGGCGTGGGGACCGGAGGCCAGGGGCGGGGTGGGGTCGTTCAAGATCGCGTCTCCGCAGGGGTGGGGTTCCAGCCGCCGCCCAGCGCCTTGTACAGGCGCACCTGGGCCGAGGCGAGCTCGGCGCGGGCGCTGGCGATGCCGTCCTGCACGGTGAGCAGGGTGCGCTGGGTGTCCAGCACGGTGGCGAAGTCGATGAGGCCCGCCGCATGGCGCTGCGTGGCCAGCAGGCTGGCGCTGGCAGCCGATTCGCCGGCGCGCTGCAGCGTGGCGAGGCGCTCGCGCGCGGCGGCCAGGCCGACGAGGGCGTCCTCCACGTCCTTCAGGGCCTGCAGCACCTGCGCCCGGTAAGCGGCCTGCGCCGCGCTCAACTCGGCCTCGCGCCCGGCCAGGGCCGCCTGCAGCGCGCCGCCGTTGAAGATCGGCTGGCTGATGCTGGCGATCAGGGTCTGCGCCGCGGCGGCGCCCCCGGCGGTGCCCAGCGTGGCGCCGGTCCAGGCCAGCGTGGCGCTGAGGTTCAGGCTCGGCAGGCGCGCGGCATCGGCCTGGGCCACCCGGCCGGCGGCGGCGCGCAGCTTTGCTTCGGCCGCGGCCACGTCGGGACGCTGGCGCAGGACCTGGGCGGGGATGGCGACGGCCAGCTGCTCCCCGGCCTGCGGGACAGCCTCTTCCGGTCGGGTGGCCGAGGGGGCCATCGCCTGGCGAAGGGCGTCGGGCGTGCGGCCCGTCAGTACCGCCAGGGCGTGCGCGGACTGGGCGGCGGCCTTGGCCAGGGCGGGGACCTGCGCGCGCGTCTGCTCCACGCCGGTGGCGCCTTGCTCGGCCTCGATCGCATTGGCCAGGCCGGCCTGCACCCGCCAGCGGGTGATCTGCAGCGTCTCCTCCTGGCTGGCGAGGTTGGCCCGGGCCACGGCCTCGCGCGCCTGGGCGGCGCGCAGGTCCACGTAGGCCAGCGCCACCTCGGCGGCGACCGACACGCGGGTGGCGGCCAGCGTCGCGGCGCTGGCCTGCGCCAGGGCGCCCTGGGCCGACACGCCCGCGCGCGTGGCGCCAAAGAGGTCCAGCTCCCAAGCGGCGTCCAGCGAGCCGGTGACGGTGTTCGTCTCCACGTCGCTGGCGCTGCGCCCGCCACGGGCGCTCACGCCGGCACCCAGGCTGGGCCACAGCGCGCCCGCGGCCTGCTCGCGCGCGGCGCGGGCCTGGCGCAGGTTGGCCGTGGCCATGGCGATGTCGGTGTTGGCGGCCATCGCGTCGGCGACGAGGCCCGAGAGCACCGGGTCGCCGAACACGCGCCACCAGGCGGCCAGGTCGGCCCCCCCGGTGTTCCCGGCGGGCACGGGCTGGGCCCAGGCCGCGGGCAGGGGCGGCAGGTCGCCCGCCAGGGGCGGGGCCGGCCGAGTGGCGCAGCCCGTGGCCAGGGTCGCGGCGACCAGGGCGGACGTCAGCCCGAGGCGCCCGGCCAACAGGCGGGGCCTGCCCGGGCCGGCCGCCGCCGGCGTGGGGACGGGGATGGAAGTGGAGGCATGCACCGTGCCATGGTAGGGCAGGGTGCAAGGGCGACCTTGTCCCCGGGTCAAAGCCCGGGTAAAGATAAGCAAAGGCCCAGCGTCCGGGGGGCCCTGGCGCGGGGCAGGCCGGCGGTCGTTGCCGGCCACTCCCGGCGGCTTCAGCGGTAGAACGCCTCCACCTGGCCCTTGATCTTGATCAGCAGCGGCCGGCCCTTGCGGTCCAGCGTCTTGCCGGCAGGGACCTTCACCCAGCCTTCGCTGATGCAGTACTCCTCGACGTCGTGGCGCTCCTTGCCGTTGAAGCGGATGCCCACGTCGTGCTCGAAGACGGCGGCGACATGGTGCGGGCTGCGCGGGTCGATGGACAGGTGGTCGGGCAGCGCGGGGCGGTTGGCGGGGGTAGTGGCTTCAGTCATGGCCGCGATTGTCACAAATCGACAGCCCGACTGATCCGGTGAGTCGTGATTTCGTGCACAGAAAACTGCAAGCCCCGGCTCCCGGATGGGCTGCATTCCGGCTGAATAATGCC
>JACCDG010124182.1_pt1 | contig 12258 bp, 11 predicted proteins | sample 7442471 | NCBI WGS metagenome assembly JACCDG01 (sample SAMN15323444, study PRJNA562643) | freshwater metagenome | isolation source: river surface water | place: USA:Blue River Watershed | collected 2017-08-17 | reverse complement strand
TTTCAAGTCAGACGACGTCAATGCAATTCGCCAAGAGGTGCGTGCCGCCGTGAAAGCGGTACAAGGCACAAACGCCCTGCTGTTCATCAATGACCATTGGCGCATCGCCATTGAAGAAGGCGCCTATGGTGTGCACCTTGGCCAAGAAGACATGGACGAGGCCCCGCTAGAACAAATTCGTGATGCAGGCTTGCGACTGGGGCTAAGCACCCACGGCTATGCCGAAATGTTGCGTGCTGATGCGGTCAGCCCCAGCTACATCGCCTTGGGTGCGGTGTTTCCCACCACGCTCAAACGCATGCAAACCGCGCCGCAAGGCACCGGCCGTTTGTATGCCTATGCTCGGCTCATGCAACACAGCCCCTTGGTAGCGATTGGCGGCATTGATGAAGCGCGAATTGCGGTGGTGATGCAAAGCGGCGTGGGCTCAATTGCCGTGGTGCGCGCCATCACGGGCGCCGAAGCACCCGAAATCAGTGCGCACAACCTGCAACAACGCATGCGTGAAAGCGCGACACAGCCCCACTTGAAAAGTTCCGAACTGCCCCACGAAAAAGCGCCAAAAAATACGCTATAATTTTTCTATTCCTCGATAGCTCAGTCGGTAGAGCGCCGGACTGTTAATCCGTAGGTCCCTGGTTCGAGCCCAGGTCGAGGAGCCAAACAAAAGCCCTTGCATTGCTGCAAGGGCTTTTTTATTTTTTTGAAGCGTTCTCTGCAGACGCCAACAAAAGTGATCCCAATCTGGATTGGTATTGGCGCACCACATCAGTGACAGATAAATATTTCACACGTCTATCAACACCGTGGGGCACCACAGTCACCAAACCTTTGGCTTTTAAACGCGTCAAAGACTGATAAATGGACGCTGAGGAACCAATTTCTGATAATTTGATAGCCTCAGTCGTCATCAACGGTTGATTCAATGCTTCATGGATTGAAATCATCTCCAGCAGTTTCAGACCTTTTCTATCGAGGTCATGCTGTTTAGAAAAAGTTTGCTCTAAGTTGTGTGCAACAAGGATGAAGCGGAGATACGGCGTCATCCTTCTACTCCTAACTGTGTGAGTAATCGATCAATTTCAAAGCAAGCCTGCTGGGCACCCGACTCTTGCGAGGCAGCCTGAGCTATCTCGAGATGTTGAGCGATGTCGGAATGAGCAATAAGCCGTGTCAGTGCGTTGACTAGCCGCGACTCAGATAAACGATTGAACGGCAACACCTCTGCGACGCCTAGTTTTTTTGCCCGCATAGCTTGGTCAAATTGATCCAAAGTTCGTGGAACGATGAGACTCGGCTTGCCCGCCTTCATCACTTCCATCAGTGTTGCAACACCGCCATGATGGACCACGATCTGAGCCGCTTTAAAAAGTAACGGGTAATCGGCAAAACCACACACATATATCGATGCGCCCGGATTCACATGCAGCGGAACTTTGTCACGTTTAACCAAAACAGCTCGCAACCCTAGCTTAACAGTCGCTTTGACCGCAAGATCATAAAAATCACCAGGGTCCAACCGAGCAACTGAACCTAATGTGAATACTACGGGTGCTGATCCAGCTTCCAGAAACTTAAGAAGTTGCTGGTCCGATTTATTAGGCCCTGTCTCAGACGCACTCTTAACATATCCGCACTGCAGTGTTTTCACAGGCCAATCTAGCTGAGGCTTTGCAAGCAGTGGCGAGAACAAGGCCAAATTCAACCAAGGTGAATAGCGCCCCTCTAAAAGAGGATGCTTATGCGGCAAATGAAACTCAAGCTCCAATCTTCTGTATTCAACATACATGGCATCCGAGAGTCTGAAGAAAGTGCGACGAAGCAGCGCTTTCCACCAATTGGGCAATACCGATTTTTTACCTAACCAATGCAATCCGTGCAAATACGGCGGGTCCTCAAAAGACAACAAGGCCATGGGCGACACAGCCGAATACACCCACGGTTTACCGATTGCACGAGCAACCAAAGGTGCGGCCAAACTTGTTTGTGATCCAACAATCAAGTCACAGTCAGACGCGTTTTTTCGAATGCAACTTACTTCTAATTTCAGATGCCAACTCAACTTTTGCAAAACCTTGAGGCTTCCCCAAAAACTTTGGGTCAAGCCTTTAACGCTGGCTTTTTCATCTTTGTCCTGATGCACATCAAATGCCACACAGGCAATGCCATGTTTGTTCACAGTCGCTAAATTTTGTGCATTCACAACCATGAGAACGTCATGTCCGAGTTGTTTCATTCCACGCGCGATTGATAGGTAGGGCAATACGTCACCCCAAGATCCTCGCGTACAAATCAGGATTTTTAACAACCGCTGGCTTTCAGTGCAAGTCATTAAAAAATGGTTTGGTGATCTAACTTAGATTTTCGAATCAGATCTACCACCGGCTGCTCTCGCTTGTTGGCACGTTGGCAGTGTCCAGGTTGAAACTTATCTGTGATGCGGATGATCACTTTCGCCCAGCGCTTGTCACGCTCACGCCATGCATGCGAAGAAATCGACTCCCATGCATACCCATTAAAAATTGTCGCATTGACAAAGTTGTCTAGCGCACGCACGCCTGCACGACCTCGTGAATTCGGCCCAAAAAAACCAATCCAAACCAGCAACCAATAACCGAATACTGCCAGCGGTATCAATGCACATAACAAGGCAAATCCGACTGTCCGCTCTTTCATACGCCCTTTCCTCGTCTATGTAATTTAAGTCGCACGCCATTAGCTGAACGAATCGTGAGTCGACCGACAGGCTGTGGCTCGTGTTCTGGCAAGGCTGATATTCGGTACTCACGGACCAAACTCGCCAAGATCAAGGTGGCTTCTTGCAACGCAAAAGCCGCGCCCATGCAGACCCTAGGCCCCATGCCAAACGGCAAGTAGGCTTGCTTCAATGACTCACGCGATGCATCGTTGTCGTAGCGATCGGGATTAAACGCGTCAGGCTCATTCCACAACTCTCGATGTCTCTGAATCAACCATGGCGACACAACCACAGTCGCATCCTGTTCGATATTTTTCTTCCGCATTGGACATGATTTAGAAGATTGACGAGCCATGAATCCAACGGGGGGGAACAAACGCAAGGTTTCTCGAAACACGTTACGTACCAGTTCAAGATGGCGCATATCTGACAACTCTGGAGGCCGATCTGCCAAATGCATCACCACCTCTTGATGCATGCGCTCTTGTATGTTTGGGGCATTTGCCATTAAATAAGTGGCCCATGTGAGTGCGCTGGCAGATGTTTCATGCCCGGCCAAAAACAACATGGCCACTTGGTCTAACAACTCTTCAAAGTTAAAACTCTCGCCGGTAGTTTCATCTTTGGCATCTAAAAATGATTGCAAGATGTCTGTGGTGTCGCTCGACTTACCAGCACGGTGCGCCTCAAAACGTGGACGTATTAACTGTCCCAACAAACCACGAATAGCTGCTGCAGAACGCCGACTACGCCAAACATCCCAAGGCCACACCAACCAACGCAGCCCGTAGATAGACGGCAGCATCAGCCGAGGCGCAATGGCTTGAAACCTGGCAAATTCTGTGAAGATGCGTTTGGCATCAGCGCCTTCCATCGGCACCGAAAAGATCGTGCGAAAAATGATGTCAGCTGTGACGTGCGTCATCTCCACTTCTAAGTCGTACTCTGCGCCGTCTGCCAGAGTCGACAAACGCACCAACATGTCTGCCACCGCAGCTTGCATCACAGGAAAAGCCACATTCAGGCGGGCTTGTGCAAAGGCAGGGTCCATCATGCTGCGTTGCTTGCGCCATTGATCCCCAGATGTGGTGAAGATACTTTCGCCCAACAAAGGTTTCAGAGCTTTCCCTAGTAAATTGCTTTTAGGGAAAGCCTCAGCCTGCGTGTCCATCACCTGCTTAACCAGAGAGGGTTCGTTCACCATGTACAGGTCTAAGCCAGGCAAATGCACCTCACCCATGCGCATGTGGTAACTGCGCTCGTACAAGGCATCAAGCCACGAACGTCTGGCACTGAAAAACATCAGAAAGGCTGAGGCCTTGCTTTGACGAGGCTTGGGATAGACAGGGCAAAAATGGCGCATCACAACTTTCTCTTCAGCATCACTTGTATGCCCTTGGCTGATCGCACCGTCAAACGCCCCACCACCTGTGGCTCAAACCCGAGCACGGGCAAAACGTCGTAGTTCTTCATCACAGCACTCAAAATTAAAGCGGCTTCTTGCATGGCAAAGCCTGCGCCAATACAAGCACGTGCTCCCAACCCAAAAGGCAAATAAGTGCCTCGCACGGGGGCATTGTCTTTGTTCAAGAAACGCTCAGGATTAAACACATCGGGCTCGCGCCACCAGCGCCTGTGCCGATGCAACAGCCATGGAAACACCAGCAAAGCATCACCCTTCTTGACCTTCGCACCCCGAATTTCTTGGTCTTGCATCGCCTCGCGCGGGAAGTAGCCAACGGGCGGGTACAAACGCAACACCTCTCGAAACATAGCTGCCACAGCACTAAGCTGCCGTATGTCTGTAAAGTTCAGTTCACCCTTAGGGGCCACCTGAAGTAACTCATCTACCAATTGTTTTTGTAGCTTGGGTGCCTCGCCCAACACATACAAGCACCAGCTCAACGAGCTCGCCGATGTTTCGTGGCCTGCCAAAAAGAGCATACAAACTTGGTCTAGCACCTCTTGCTCTGTCAAAGCAGCGCCGTCTTCTGGGTCTATGGCACAGCGCAGGCCAGACAAAATATCAGCGCCGTTTTGCTCTTCACGGGTGGTTAAGAACTCAAACCGTAGGCGAACCTTTTCACCCAAAAAGGCTTTGATCACCGCCGCGTATTGGCGACGGCGGTAGTCATACCAAAGCACTGGCATACGCATCAGCTTGCACACCATCACCTTTTGCGCAAACTCTTGGTAGCGGGTGAACGCAGCAAACAAGCTGGCAGCATCATCCTCAGCCAACGGCGCTGAAAAAATGGTGCGGTACACGATGTCTGCCGTCACATGCGTCATGGCAGCATCTACATCCAGGGGCTTGTCTAGGTCCTGCTGCTCAAACCGCAACAACATATCGTGACACGCCTGCTGCATGAGTGGGAACACCAAACTCAAACGAGCATGGCCAAAAGCTTGGTCTAGCATGCGCCGCTGCCGCTGCCAGACTGTGCCATTGGTGGTGAAAGGACTAGAACCAATCAACGGTTCTAGCGACTCGTGCATCAAACGGTGTTTTGGGTAGTTAGCTGGCTCTTTCACCAAAATGCGTTCGACCCACTTGGGGTCGTTGATGATGAACACTCGCATGGCTGGCAGCCAAAAGTGGCCCAGCAGCATCTCGTAGCTTTTGTGGCTGAGTGCGTCTATCCACGAATGGGCAACTCGCCAAAAGCCTAATACACCCACTTTGCTTTTTTGCAGCGGTTTGGGAATGGGTGGTGTGAACTTAGGCATGCGCTCTCTCAATGTGCTGCTCAAACAACTTGAGGCCATAAAGCACATCAAACAAGTTGAAGTTACCTGCTAGCTCAGGCGCACGTAAATACAAAAAATGCGCGTCTAGTTTGTTTTGCCGAATCAACGCCCAGCTTTGAGGGGTGTACATCTTGAAAAAACTGGCACTGTGCAACACAGGCATCAGAGCCTTGCTGTGGTCTACATCAGTTTTAGCCAACGGGTGCGCACGGTAAAAACACAGTGGGTCTATCTTGCCCGTCACGTCCCACCACAGTAAATTCGCGTGGAAGCTCAAACGCTGCAAAGCTTCTTTGAACAACTGGGCTTTCGGCCTTGGCACCATGGCGATGAACGGGTAGCACTGTCCCAAAGTCAGCACCTTGGTTTTTCGCCCCTGCTGCAACGCTTGCCAACGTGGGTCTTGCAGCAAAGCATCTACTGCCCCCACCATCATCAAAGTGCCAATGCTGTGGCCCACCAAAAGCACCTCATCCACGGGGTCTTCTTGTTGGCGCTGTATCACGTGCTCTACCCATAGCTGGGTACGTTGCTCTGCCCCCTCTATGCCGCAGCGCCCCATGCGAATGACATACGTGAAGATGCGAAGCAACCAAAACAAACCTCTGCGCTCGCCATACACACCCAACGCCACCACCAACCCTGCGCCGATAAGCCAAGCAAACACTTGCCACACCCATTGCAACCATTGGGGCGCCGTTATCAACGCAGCAAGTGGCTGCAAACCCAAAGCCAACAAAACACCTAACAACAGCGATACAAGCAAATACACCCCCGGCAAAACGCCGGTCATATAAACGCCCTCAAAAATTTGCTTTACCCGCGACAAGTCCACATCAAAAATAATGCCGCGATACGCTAGACAAAACTCTTTGAACAAGGCCCATGGGCTTTTGCTCCAGTTGTTGCGGATGATGTCGTCCCAACTCATAAACACATGCTGGGTTTCAACAGACTGAGCTTCAGTGCCGTTGCTTTGCCAGCTCACCATCCAATGATTGAACAGCTTGCCCATACGCCTGCGGCGGCCCACACTCAAAGTGCAGCCCTGCACCTGCGGCTTGGTTGCTTCTTCTTCACACAAGCGGTGGTAATAAGCTGCGCCGCGTGGATCAAAACCGCTGAAGTAATGCACGCGGCGGCGTAACACGGAACCTTCTGTCACAACCGCCCTGTACAACTGTCAAACAACACCTTGGCCTTGCGCAACTGTCGGCGAACAAAACCCACACGCAGCTTGTGCAAGCCGCCATTCGCTTCAAGCGCTGTGCGCTGCTCAACAATGCGGTGCAACACTGCCTCACATGTGGTGTAGCCTTTTAAGTCCCAATCCCAATAAATGGGGTAATGCAGCAAAGCACCTGCCACCAATTCATCCAAGGTCAACCGGCGTTGCCGTCTTTCAAACGCTGTGGCGTTTTCTGCTCGGTCTTCGGTAAGGCCCCAGCCTGCATAAAAAGGCTGGCCATAGGTCACCACCTTTTTGCCACGTAAAAGCGCATCAAAGCCTGTCAGCGATGTCATGGTGTGCACCTCATCACAGGCATCAATGCAGCTCACCACTGACACACCGGCTTCAACATGATCTGCGTATCGACGTGCTGCGTCTAAAGCCACACGTCCTTTGCGATTACTGCTGAGTACATCGGGATGTGGCTTGTACACGATAAAAGCATCTGGCCTAGCCCGGCGCACCACGGCTAGCAGATCTAAATTTGTTCGAACGTCTGTACAACCTAAGCGTATTGATGCGTCGTCTTCCACCTGCCCAGGCACCAGCACTACCAACCGCCCACTGCTAGGCCATTGCACAGTTTGTCGTGGCTCTATGTTGTATTTGGTAATGCCATGTTCAACGATAAAAGCCCTCGCCTGCTGCGCCCGCTGCCTGTCCTCTGTCGTGAACTCACGAGTGGCCAGTATGTGCTCTAAATCCGAAGGGCGTGTGGCATCAAAGTAAATGCCGCGCTCGTCTAGCACCAAAGACTGAGGACGAATGAGATCTGAGCCCAGACCTACTGAGCGAACAAAGCCGTCTTCTGCATGTAATAGACGAGCACCACAAGACAACAAATACGCAACCAAATTAGTAGGCGAACTTGCACCCCAAACCCATACGGCATCTTTGGGCATGGGGGCCATGACATGCAACTTTGCAATTGAGCCACACACATGCACATTGCCTGGATAAAGCGATGCCAATGGCTTTAAGTTATAAGCCCGCCAAACGCGAAAACCATACAAGAACACACGGTCACTCAACTGTTTACCTCAATAAAAGTCAGACAAGGCAAGCCATTTGGCGTTGGCGAATCAGCCAAGCCATCACATCAAAAATGCTGCCCTGTTGGTGCGTCACAGGGTTGAGGTAGCGCGTGTAGCGCAAATAAGCTGCCGTAAATAGCTCGCGTACTGAACGAACACGAATGCGGCGCGAGCATCGTTGTTCGTCTTCAGTAACGCCCCACCCCGCATACCAAGGCAAACCAAAGCAACGCACCGATTTGCCACACAGCAAGGCCTCAAAGCCCATGCCCGATGTGGCCACGTACACCTTGCTTACCTGCTGCAGCAGGCCTATGGGGTTGGCTAGCTCACGCAGCGGCCGCAATAGCCCACCCTGTGGCAACGCCCGAGCTTTTAGCTGACTGAGGTAGCCACGCTTAAGACCGCCAGACACTTCTGGATGTGTTTTGATCCATATCTGCGCGCCTGGGTTTTCATCAATGGCGGCTTGAAGCATGTGCGTAAACGTCTGCTGAGTAGAGGCACCGAATTGCACACTCATGTCACCGTAGGTTTGGTCAATCACCAACACTGCGCTATCTGCAGATTCAGATATAGGCAGCTGCAGATGCGGTGCATGGTTGTATTTGCTCAACTGGTTATTGATCAACATCGTGATGGCTGCATCAACGTGGATTGGATCTACTAACAAGTCTTCATCGCTAGCCAATAAAGTCTCAAGGTCGCTGGGGCCGCTGCTGTCGTAGTAAATGCCTTGTGTATCCACAACTGCCGACAAAGCAGGGAATTCTTTACCTGGTCCAAACGAGCGAAGAAAACCATCCTCTAGCCTTAACAAAGGAAGTCCGAACTTGTCGGCTATTCGCTGAGCTCTGATAGAGCTTGGCTTGCGACCCCAAGCTAGCACAGCATTTGCTTGTTCTGAACCAACCCACTTTGCCTGTAACAACCATTCGATTGCCCTCTGGTGCTGCAAACTACGGGATGCAAGTAAACAACTCATCCTAGTCTGCACAAGCCAGATCTCTGTTTTAACCAAGCCGCCTCAGCACACCAGTTATGCCGACTTGTGGAACCGAACTGAGCGTTCAAGGCTTGGTAAGGGCGCCCCGCCTCATGATCGCCAATGCCCGCCACCGTCACTTTTTCGAGTTGATCATGCAAGATGTGCTCTAACCAACACAACATCAGGATGCCTGAACTGGGTGGCGCATGCAATTGCTGCACAGATGAGCGCCAAACAGAGAGCGGTACCGTCAAAACCCGGCTACCCTGATTGAGCAAAGGTTGAACGACTCCCCAGTTCTGCAACTTATATTCCATGGCGGGGCCTGTCACCACAACCCAAGTCGGCACCTCCAGCGGCGGCGGCCCTTGGTATGCGGGCGATACCGCCCACACATCGGTTTTATTTCCAACAGAACCCTGCAGCGCTGGCCCGCGCCCATAGTGGTTAAAGCGCACTACCAAACTGCACGCATCAATGGTTTCCCCCGCACGTGCCTCGCGCAACTGGGCGGAATTGCCCACCACGGCCACGCCGTTTAGGCAGGCTGATGCCCGAACCGTGTTCGCAAACTCGTTTCGCCATGCCGGCTGCTGGGCAGCCACCCCGGCCAAATCTTGGTGTAAAAAATCAGCACTTAAGATTATCCCCAAGGCAGGCAGTGTCCGTGCAGCGTCTTGGCACCAAGTATCTGGCAACTGGCTCAAATGGTCGGGAAAAGCCTCTGCCAACCCAGCCAGCGCCCGAACCCGTTGCGCAGATGACATGCGGGGCATCGCCGCTAACACCTCGCGGGCCATGCGGCGGCTCAGCGGCAGCCCCAAGTCGCGGCGCATGGCCGCCCAATGCAGCAGGTTCCGCGCATTAGGCTGTTGGCGCCAAGCCGCAAACGCTGCTTCCAACATGTTGCGCCGGTAACTTCCTGCAGCACGCAGACGCCGCCCTTGCATCGTTAATACCCATGCGGGCCAAGCGGCTAGGCTTAACACACGATCTCCTCCTGCGCAGACACACCCGTCACCGCTTGCAACCACCGCTTAGCAAAACCGTGAACATCAGCATAGGGCAAGACTGCTTGGCGCAAAGCCTGTGGTTCGGGCGCAAAGTTTGCGGGGTTGCTGGCCCAAGCGTCAAGCAAGGCATCAACATCGGCCAGCGTGTTGGCTTGCAGCCCGCCCGCCCCCACCAAACGCAAGGCATCGGGCAGATGGCCAAACACGGTGGGTATTCCCCACCACGCCGCTTCCATTACTTTGATGCCCGACTTGCACTCATTGAACGGGCTACTGGCCAGCGGTGCAAGGTTTAACCCCACACCTTTGAACACTTGGGCAAACTCGGCAAACGGCCTTTTGGGTTGGTGCACCACACGTGATCCCCAATCTTTCAAACAGTGGTTTAGAGGGCCGGTGATGTGCAATTTAGTCTGCGGATGAATTTTCAAGGTGCGTTCAATCGCCGGACTCATCCAAGCAAAGTCGTTGTCGTGGCTGCGCGTGCCCGGCATGTACGCCATGGTGTGAGCGTCTCGTTCGGGAGCATGCAAGGGCAAATCGCGCCAGGACCAATGCAAAGCGTTGGGCACCACATGCACATGTGCACTCGTGGCCATAGCCCGCGCACGCTCAGCCAAAGGCTGGGTAGACACCGTCACCACATCAAACCATTGAAGCGCTTTGAAGTGCTGCGCAAACTGGTGCTGCGTCTGCGGCAAGGGAACCAAACCATTGACTACACCAGGACTGTGCTTGGCCAAAGCGGGGTCAAACACTAAATCGTCAAAGTCTGCCACGCACATTGCGCCAAGGTGCTGCAACCAAGCCACCATGGCACGCATCCACCACGTTGCTCTGGGTCTATGAAACACCACCACGTCCCAAGCTTGGGTCCACGGCAGGTGGCGGGCATGCCCCTGCCACACCGTGTGCCCCGCCACCAGTAGTGCGTGCGCTAGGTTTTCGCATCGGTAAATGTAGGCTGGGTCTTGGGCGTACAGCTTGGCGTTCTTGTTGCACGCCGCAAAAGCGATCCTTAAAGGCTGAGCAGCAGTCATGCAATACCCAGCCAATTTTTGATCTTCCGAGGCATAGTATTCCCCCTGTGCTGAGGGGAATACTCCATCCAACCAGTTGAAAACTTCGGTAGCTCTTTGGATAACACGGGGTCACCCGCCAGGCTCATGCCATTGAGATCGTCAAACACAGCAACCAATTGATCAACCCACTGGTGCTTAACCCCTGGAGTTTTGAAACAACGTATGTTCAAGTCCCAATCCGCCCAAACTGGGTAACGAGTGCTGTAGCCACCCATTCGCTCAAGCAAGGCCTTGGTATAAAAAATAGCTTGGTGACTCACATTTTTGTGGAACAACAATGTATCGAGCGTAACCGGTCCGCAATACCGTTTTTGCTTGCTCTTCATCAACACATCGCCATACACAAAATCTGCATCAGACTGTATAAGTACTGAAGCCATTTGTCCCAATACATCAGGGCTGTGCATCACATCGTCTGCACCCAAAAAATAGCACCACCGCCCTCGCGCGTGTTGGTAACCCCAGTTCATTGCACTGTAAACACCCAAATCGGGTTCTTGATACCAATGAACATTAAGTTTTGAAGACGCTGAAAATTGATCGACCCATGTTAGAGTTTCATCGGTCGACCCGCCATCCACCACCAACACTTCAAAATTCTTGAAACTCTGTTGAGCCAAGGACGTCAAACAATGCGGTAACCATTTAGCCGCATTAAGTGTAGGCAACACCACAGAAACCAAGATCTCTGTAGATTTATGGTCAGTCATAGAATATTGATATATGGGCGCTCAACAAATACCAGCAGACAAACTGGGCAAGCCCTTTACACTTGGAATAACTATCTCAAACAAATTACCAGCATCAGGCTGAGCCTGTAACTGTTCGAGTGTCAACCCAACGCGGGCGGTAGACACAAACAAGCGGTCTAAGCCCTCACCGCCAAAACACACATTAGTTACATTGCTGGTGGGCAAGCTAACGCGCGTAAGCAAAGCCCCATCCAAGGCGAACCGGCTGACACAACTGCCACCCCAATGCGCCACCCACACGCAGCCCTCGGCATCAAAGCACATGCCATCGGGATAGCCCGCAGCCTCGGCAAACACTTTCCAAACGCGCTTGTTTGAAAGCTGCCCCTTGGGTGCGTCCATGTCAAATGCATAAATGGTGCGACGACCACTGTCGGTATGCAGCATCAAAGTGCTATCTGCATTAATGGCTGGACCATTGGCTACCGAGTAGCCCGTGTCAACAACAGTCAGCTGGCCATCTGTGCCTAAGCGAAACAAGCAGCCGTCTGGCTGAGACTCGTCATCGTTGTTCAAACTGCCTGCCCACACAGCCCCCGTGTTGTCGGCCTTGGCATCATTTAATCGCAAAGATGGGTTTTGCAAGAACGGCTGATGCAGCCACTCAAACTGTGCGGGGTCTTGTGCATCAGCCAAAGCAAAACCACCTTGAAGGCCAAGCAGTAATTTGTTGGGGTTGGCCGTGGGCAACACCCAACCTATGCGCTGA
>JACCDG011726125.1_pt1 | contig 12260 bp, 9 predicted proteins | sample 7442471 | NCBI WGS metagenome assembly JACCDG01 (sample SAMN15323444, study PRJNA562643) | freshwater metagenome | isolation source: river surface water | place: USA:Blue River Watershed | collected 2017-08-17 | reverse complement strand
GGCGTCACCGCCAGCACCACCACTTCCGATCCCTGAGCCTTGAGCCGACGCACCAAGCTCGGCCCCAGGGCTGAGCCCGTTCCACCCGCGACGGACAGAACCACCAACGCCGTGCGGATCTCCTGCAGGATCGGCTCCAAACCATCCCCCTCCTCCAGCGTCATCCCCTCGAGGAGCTCCGGCTCACCACCGGTGCCCATGCCGTGGACCCGCTCCGGGGCCACGAGAATCTTTTTCTGGGCGACCGTGCCGCGCAGGGCCAAGGCGTCCGTATCGACGCAAACCGTGCGGTGTTCGCCCTCGCAGCTGACGGCCAGATTATCGAGGACGGCGGCGCCGGTTCCCCCGACGGCCAAAATCGCGACCGGGCTTTTTTCGTGATGGAGTGGGTTCATGGTCTTGGGCTCCTTGGGTTTCGTGTTGGGTTCAGGCTAAAAACCGCATGGCCGAAAACATCCGGCCGATGGATTGGGAAAGTTTCTTCAGGCCCTGGGGCCGTCCGGCCTCCCGCATCTCGTGTTCCGCCGCGTAGCGGAGCGTACCGAGGACCGCGGCCAGCTCCGGCCGCTCCAGGTCCCCCTGCTCGCCGAGAAAATCCCGGGCCCGGCCGATCCGCACCGGCCGCGGCAAAATCTCCGAGGCCAGCCGGGCGAGACCGCGCATCCGCGCCCCCCCGCCGGTGACCACCACCTCCGTCTCGACGGCGCTCCATAGGCCCTGCGCCTCCACGTCGTCCCGGACCATCTCCAGAATCTCCACCATCCGCGCTTGCAGGATCTGGACCATGGCTTCCTTGTAAAACGTGCGGCCGTCAAAACTGATTTCCCGGGGGAGGGTGATCTTCTCGTCCGCTTCCTCCGCCGCGAGGGCCAGCGTGCCCAGGTCCCGCTTCAGCTTCTCCGCCCGCGCATAGGGAATCTCCAGTCCGATCGAGAGATCCTGGCTGAGATGGTCACCCCCCACCCCGTGCACGCAGGAATGGACCACCGCCCCGTCGCGCCACACGCTCACATCGGTCACGCCGGCGCCAAGATCGATCACCACCGCCCCGCGCTGTTTGCCTTCATCGGTCAAAACGGCCAGGCCGGAGGCGTAGCTGGAGAAGGTGCAGCCCTTCACCCGGATTTTCTGGTCAGCCACGCACTGCACACCGGTCTGAAGCCGGGTACGTTTGCCCGTGACGAGATGATAATGGGCTTCGATCTGCTCGGTGTGAACGCCGAGCGGGTTCACCGAGGCGACGCCACGGTCCAGCGAATAGCCACGGAGCAGCTCATGCAAAATGGCGTGATCCCGCGGCAACGGCAGATGGGCGGCCAGCTGGTGCAGTTCCTCCAGCGTGCCCCCGGTGACGCGGTGTTCATCCTCCCCGGAGGTGGCGACGCGGACGGATTCGTTGCGGGACGCCAGATGGGTTCCGCTCATCGTCAGATACACCTCGGAAATTTCCGCCTGGGTGCGGCGTTCGGCATCGGCCAGCGCCATGCGGGCCGCGGCGCGGGCGTGACCGAAGTCGGTCACCTCCGCTTTGCGCATGCCGGCCGAGACGGACTCGCCCACGCCCAGAAGGGTCAGGGATCCGTCCCCGGACATTTCCGCGACGGCCACGGCCATTTTTTGGGTGCCGAGGTCAGCGGCGATGATGATTTCGTTGTTGGGGGTGCGGCGCATGATCATGGGGTTTTTCTCCGTTAGTTAAGGAAGGTGACGGGGACGTTCCGTTCCGGGGTGAGATCCACGGTGTTCACGTGACGTCCGCTGTTTTCCGCGTAGGTGAAGATGACGTTCAGGCGTTCGAACTGCTCCTCGAGATGGCCGGTGCGGAAACGGATCCGTCCTCCCCGGGAGGTCGAGATGACAAATCGGCCCGGGCCTTCGATCCGGATGCCGGAAAAGTCCAGCCCATCGCGCACCTGAGCCAGCGGGACGGCCTGAAGAAAATTGAGCGCGGCGCGCAGCTCGGAATTGTTGGTTCGCTCCCCTTCCACCACTTCGTCGGAGGAGATCCCCCGGATGATCGGGAGGGACATCAGCTTCTCCCCAGGCTTGGGCTTCAGCACGTACCCCCGGGCATCGATATAGAAGGTGGGCTGGGCCAACGTCGTGCCGGCGGAGGGGGTGGGGCAGATCAAGGCCACGGGGCGGCGCTCCTCCACGAAGAAGTAAAGGGTGTCCGGCAGCCGCCGTTCGATACGGACGGCGGCCACGTTCGGCAGGCGCTGGAGGTTGGTCGCCACCTCCTCGAGGGAGAGGTTCAACAGGTTTTGACCGATCCGCACGCCGGCGGCGTTGACCAGCTCCCCTTTCCCGATCTTCCCCTGCTGTTCGATCTGGAACCGGCGAAGGGTGAAATCCGCATTACGGTAAAGCAGGGTGCCGAGAATCACGTCCATCCCGATGGAGGTGACCAAGGCCACCATGGAAAGCGAACCGGCCACAAGGATGCAGATGCCGGCACGGCGGCTGAACTCCCGGGCGTGGGCCTTGCCGTTCATTTTCGCGTGGAGGACGTGGCGAGCCCGGCGGGAACGCGGCCGGCGGCCGGCCACCCAACGGGCCATGGGCTTGATCTTCATACTTTGGCTCCTTTGTGAAAGCGGGCCCAAGACAGCTCAAGGATCTGCAAACACTGCGTGGTGAAATCGATTCCGGCGGCACGCCCGGCCTTGGGCAACAGGCTGAGATCGGTCATGCCCGGAAGGGTGTTCACCTCGAGCACGGACACCTTCCCCTCCACATCCACCATCAGGTCGACGCGGGAAAGCACCTCGCACCCGAGCGCGGCATGTGCCTGCCGCGCGATCTTCTGCAGCTCCTCGGCTTTCTCTTTGGGGATCGGGGCCGGGCAAAGGTACTGCGTCGCTCCGGCGGTGTACTTGTTCTGGTAATCGTAGAAGCCCTTGCCGGGCCGGACCTCGATGACGGGGAGCTCCTTGTCGCCGAGGATGCCGACGGTCATCTCCGCGCCCTCGATCAACCGCTCAATCATCATCGCGCCGTCCTTCCACTTTTTTGCCTCCTGCAACGCCTTTTTCGCGTCTGCCTCGGTCCGGACGAGGTGAACACCCAGGCTGGAGCCGCTCGCCACGGGCTTGAGCACATAGGGCGGCTGCCAGGTATTGGCGGGAGTCCACTCCTCGCTCTCCGCCATCGGCACACCGGCTGCGACCATCGCGTCCCGGGCTTTCAACTTGTCGAACGCGAGGGCGCTAGCCTCCGCCCCGCTCCCGGTGAAAGGCATTCCCGCCGCCTCCAACTCCCGCTGGATCTCCCCGTCCTCGCCGTAGGTCCCGTGGAGGCAGAGGAAACAGATGTCGGTGCCCTGCGGAACCTTTACCCCCTTCTCCTTCACGTCCACCTCCAGAACCTTCACCCCGATCGAGCGCAACGCCTTGGCCACTGCCGCTCCGCTACGCAAGGAAACTTCCCGCTCCCCGGAGACGCCACCGGCCAGCACGGTCACTTTCATCTTCTCCGGCTTCATTCGTCCACTCCCAGTACGATGACCTCGGGCTCCAGTTCGATCCCCCGATCCGCCTTGGCGCGGGCGCGCACCTTCTCCATGAGCGCGAGGACGTCGGCCGCCTTGGCTCCACCCTGATTCACGATGAAGTTCCCGTGCACCGGTGAGATCCGCGCCCCACCCACCGCAGTGTCCTTCAGGCCCAGCTCATCGATCAGCTTGCCGGCCGGGATCGTGGCGGCGTTCTTGAAGATGCAACCCGCACTTGGCGCCGCAGGCTGGGAGTCCCAACGCTTGCGGCTGTACTGTTTGAGCCGCTCCGCAATCTCCTCGGGTTTCACCGAGCTCCCCTTCAGGACGGCCCCCACGGCGATGTCCGTCTCCAACCGCGGCACCTTACGGTACTTCACCTCAAACTCGGCCGCCGGAACTTCCTTCACCTGGCCGGTCCGGTCCATGACCCGCACGGCTTCGACCACCTCAAACGTCCACGAATCCATGGCCCCGGCGATCATGCGCATCGCACCCCCCAAGGCTCCCGGAATTCCCTCCATAAACTCCAACCCGCCGACCCCCGCCGCCCGGGCCGCGGCCACGATCTGCTTGAGACGGGCTCCGGCGCCGGCGCGGATCTTTCCGCCGACGGCCTCAATCTTGCTCATCCCCGGCTTGCCGAGATTCACACTCACGCCCGGCAGACCGCCGTCGCGGACGAGAAGGTTGCTGCCCCGACCGATGATGGTGAGGGAAATTTTCTTCGCGGAGCAGTGCCGCACCACCTTGGCCAGAACCTCCTCGGAATCCGGCTCGAACCAGACCTGGGCCGGACCGCCGATCCGGATGGTGGTGTGTTTTTGCATCGGCTCGTACCAACGCACATCTCCCTGCCCGGCCACCAGCCGGCGAATCTCGAGAAACAACGGGGCCTCCTGGGCAATCCGGTGAGCGAGATGGGTGGAATCGCCCGCTCCCATCACGAGGAAGAGATCTCCTTCCTGCCAGATTTTCCCCAGGACTGAGCGCGCCTCGGGCATCGAGCCGGCCAACTCCACCGGCACCTGCTTCTCGGTCAGCTGGGTGGCAAGGACAGCGGAGCCGGATCCTTCGATCGCGTTTTCGCCGGCCGCGTAAACCGGTAGGACCACCACCACATCGGCGCGAGCCAGCGCTTCGACGAATCCACCCAAAAACGTGGAGAGGCGCGTATGCCGGTGAGGCTGAAAAACGGCCACCACCCTTTTCCGGCCCCTGGCCTTGGCCGCCTCGATCGTGGCCGCAACCTCCCGGGGGTGATGGGCGTAGTCGTCCACCACCTCCAACTCCGGCGTGGAGAGGAGAACGGTAAAACGGCGATCTGCGCGACGAAACGCGGCCAATCCCTGCCGGATCTTTTCCACGGCCAGTCCGGCCTCGTGGCTGAGCGCCAAGGCCCCCAGGGCGTTGGCGGCGTTGTGCCGACCGGGTGCGGCCACACGGAAGGTTCCCAAATCCTCAGTACCTTTTTTTGCGGTGAAGCTGACCCCGTCCTTGTCCTCACCCTTCCAAGTGCCGGTATAGTCCGCACCGCTCTTTTCCCAGCCAAAGGTCTTTTTTGCGGCCAAGGCCCCGGCCGCGTCCATCGCCGCCTTTTCCTCTTTGGCGACCACCACCAGCGGGCCGCTGACCTGACCTAAAACTTTCCGGTAAGCGTCCACCACCGCCTGTTCATTGGGGTAACGGTCAACGTGCTCAAGATCGGCATTCAGCAAAATCGCCGCCGCCGGCTTCAACTGGGCGGGTGCACCCTCGCTCTCGTCCACCTCCGCCACCAGCCAGGCGCCGGATTTCCACGCGCCGGAGGCACCCAGGGAGGGAGCGTAACCACCGAGATAGAAACAGGGATCCTGTCCGGCCTCTTTCCAGATGTGGGCCAGCATCGTGGAAGTGGTCGTTTTGCCGTGGGAGCCAAGAACCGCCACGAGCTTTTTATGGGAAGCCAGTTGGGCCAGAACCTCGGTCCGGCGCAGCCGCGGGAGACCACGCTTGCCGGCCTCCGCCCATTCGGGATTGGAGTCCGGGACGGCAGCGGAGGCGATGACGACCTCCGCATTGCCAAGGTTCTCGGCGCGATGACCGATCTGCATCCGAACCCCACGGTCACGCAGACGTTCCGGCGCTTCCTTCAAATCGGATCCGGTCACCTCGTGGCCGAGATCGATAAAAATGTCCGCCAGCGGACTCATGCCGGAACCCGCGATCCCAATAAGATGGATCCGGCGCTTCCCTTGCGTCCAGCGGGTCGCGTCAAAGGACATGGGCGATCTCCTCCGCGATTTTTTCCGCCGCCTCGGCGTGAAAATGATTCCGGGCCGCCCGGCGCATGTGGTCCTGGCGGATGCCGTCGCCGAGAAGCCGCGCCACGCGCTGGCCAAGTTCGGTGCCCGCGAGATTTTTTTCGGCAACGATCTCCGCCGCCCCCTGATCCGCATAAGCGTGGGCGTTGGCGGTTTGGTGATCGTCCACCGCCGCGGGAAACGGCACGAGAATGGCGGGGACGCCGCAGGCGGCCAACTCCGCCAAGGTGCCGGCACCGGCACGGGAGACGACGAGATCAGCCGCCGCATAGACCGCATCCATCTCGTCACAGAAACCGAGCACGATGGCATGAAACCCGGAGTGTTCGTAGGCGTGGCGCACCTTGTCCGCATGGGCCTCGCCGGCGAGGTGGAGAATCTGAATGGTGGCGGCCTGAGATTTGAGGGCGGGCAGACCCCGGAGCATCGCCTCGTTGATCCCCCGCGCGCCCTGGCTGCCGCCGAGAACTGCTACCAGATGCCGTTTGGGATGGAGGCCGAGTTTTTTCAAAGCCTCCTCCTTTGAGATTTTTCCGAGGCGACTGCGCACCGGCGTTCCGGTGAGCTCGACCTTGGCCCGGGGAAGGCGTTGGCCGCACTCGGCAAAGCCGACAAAGGTCTTCCGGGCACCGGCGGACAGGAACTTGGTGGCGCGACCGGGAATGGCGTTGGACTCATGAAGGAAATAAGGAATGGCGCGGCGCCGGGCCGCACCGACTGAGGCGGCGGAGACAAATCCGCCCATGCCCAGAAGGGCGTCGGCTTTAAAATTCACCAGTTCCTCCCCGGCTTTGCGTACGGCCCGCACCAGGCGGAGGGCAAAGGCGAGCGCGCCGAACAGTCCGGTCCAGCCGACGGCGGGAATTTCCACCCCGTGGGCGGACTCCCCCGCTCCGGCAAGGGCGCGGCGATCGACCGGCTTCGCGGAGATAAAGAAACGGACATCGTGGCCTCGGCGTCGCACCGCTTCCGCGATGGCGAGACCGGGAAAGAGATGTCCCCCTGTTCCGCCGCAAGCGATGGCGAGCCGCCCCATGGACAGGATCACCGCCGGCCTCCCACGAGGCGGCGACTCCGCGCCTCCTCGCGGTACTGGGCTTGCCGGTGCAAGGAGAGAAGGATGCCAACGGAAGCGAGACAGAGGACAAGGTTCGAGCCTCCGTAACTGATAAACGGCAGGCCGACGCCCTTGGGCGGCAGCAGACCGGTCACGACGCCGAGGTTGGCGAAGGCCTGGATGGCAACGAGGGCGGTCACCCCGATGCCGAGGACCATTCCGGTCAGGTCCCGGGCGTGACACGCAATGTATCCCCCGAGGAGGCTGAAAAGCAGAAAGACGGCGACGACGCCGAGGGTGGCGGGAAGGCCAAGCTCCTCGCCCAGGATCGGAAAGATGAAGTCGGTATGCGCTTCGGGAAGATAGAACATCTTCTGCACGCTCTGCCCCAAACCGAGGCCCTGCGTGCCGCCGGAACCGAGCGCGATCAAGGCCTGCCAGACTTGGTACCCCTCCCCCTGCCGGTGTGCCTCCGGATCGAGGAATCCGATAATGCGGCCCATGCGTTCCGGCATGGCCATGGCGAGGGCGATCATGCCCACGACAGCGGCGATCCCGAGGACGCCGAGCGGGAGGATGGGCGCGCCACCCGCAAACAACACTACGGCCGCGGCCATGATGACAAACATCGCGGAGCCGAGGTCAGGCTGCCGGATGAGCAGCAGGACCGGCAAAGCGAGGATCAGCATGGGCAGGAGCAGGCCGTACCACGGACTGGACATCCGTGCCTTCTGCTGTTGCACCCACATGGCGCAGAAGATCACCGTGGCCAGCTTGAGAAATTCTCCCGGCTGGATCGCGAACGGACCCAGCGGGATCCAGCGGGCGGAGCCCTTCACCGTTTTGCCGATTCCGGGGATCAGACAAAACGCGACGAGCAAAGTGGCGCCGACCAGGATCCAAAGGCCCCGGGAAACCAGGACCTTTGGATCCAGCCGGCTCAACACCACGCACACCCCGATGCCCACCGCTAGCCAGAGCCCTTGCCTTTGGAGGAAGAAAAGGGGTTGGCCCCGGTTATCGGGGGAAAATGCGCCCACGCTGGCGAGCATGATCAGGCCAAGCCCGAGCAAACCCACCACGCAGGCGATCAGGGTGTACGCGGAGTTGCGTCCCATCGTCAGTTCGATGAGTTCTTCGGCAGCATCGCCATGTCCTGCGCCGCGGCCGGAGCAGCCGGGGCAGAGGCCGGGGCTTCCGCCTTCGCGGAGGCCTCGCCGGGAACCTGGAGCTTTTGCCCGATCTTCAGCTTCCGGGGGTCGCTGATCGAGTTGAGCTTGGCCAGGGTCTCGGCCTTCGTGCCGAACTTCTTGGCGATCTTGGCCAGGGTGTCCCCCGCCGCGACCGTATAGGTACCGGCCGGGCTGGAGGCCTGCTGGGCTGCCGCCGCTGCCACCGCCTGGGCCGGGGCCGAGACGGGCTTGGCTTCCGTGCCGGCGCCAGCGACCTCGGGGATCTTCAGCTTCTGGCCGATGCGGATCATCGTGCCATCAATCCCGTTGGCCTTGGCGAGGGCCGCCGCCGTGACGCCATTCGCCTTCGCGATCTTGCCGATGGTGTCCCCTTTGGTGACGACCACGATACGTTCTGCGGCCGGGGCCGGAGCCATGGCCGGTACGGGTGCCATCGCCGGAGCCGAAGCCACGGGGGCGGGAGCCTCGGCCGGGGCCTGGGCCTGCCACACCTTGTCATCGGGACTGGGCATGGTGCTGGCGACCTCGGGAGCCGGGGCCGCTTCGGGTGCCTTGGCCACCTCCGCCGCGGGTGCGGGCATCGGGTCCATCTGGGAGATGCCCGTATCCGGGTTGCCGCGGAGCAGGTGGTAGGCGCTGATGCCGACGATCACGACGACATGCAGACCGAGCACCACCAGGAAGATGGTCGAGAGGCGGTTGAGGCCTCCCGTCTTCGCCGGCGCGCCGGACGCGGTTTCGTCCATCACCGTTGCGCTACTTTTTCTTGCCGAGTATTCGAGCAGTTCATCGCTCATAGTTTTGTTTCCTCCTGAGGCAGGGCTTTGACGCCCTGCCGGTATGTCTCCCCTCTTTCCTCGAAATTCTTAAACTGGTCGTAACTGCTGCAGCCGGGACTCAGCAGGACCGTTTCCCCCGGATTCGCCAGCGCCGCGGCCCGCTTCACCGCCTCATCGAGCGTGCCCACGCGGCGGCAGGGCACCGCATCCCGCCACGCCTGCTCGATCTTTTCCGCCGTCTCCCCGATGAGCAGGGCGGCGCGGACCCGGCCCCGCAACGCCGACAAGGACGGGGCAAAATCGAAACCCTTGTCTTTCCCGCCGGCGATTAGGATCACGGGCGCACCCATGCCGAGGACCGCTCGCTCCATCGCGTCCAGGTTGGTGGCCTTGGAGTCATTGACCCAGGTGACCCCGTGGCGGACAGCCACCACCTCGCAGCGGTGCGGAAGCGGGCGGTAGGCCACGCAGGCCCGCTTCACCGCCTCGCGGGAAATCTTTTCCGCATCGGCCACCGCCAGGGTCGCCAGAAGATTCTCGGCGTTGTGCGGGCCGGCCAGACGGGTTTCGTTTTGTCTCAAGACCTTCTCGGCACCGGCGCAGAGCCAACCGTCCCGCAACGTGTAGTCGGCCGAGCCCTCGGTGGCGGAAAAGGTCACACGGCGGGCCTTGATGGGAGGCAGGGTCAGGCCCTTTTGTATGACGGCCACGTCCTCGGCTGTCTGGTTTTCGAAAATCCGATTTTTGGCGGCAGCGTACTCCTCCATGCCTGGATAGCGGTCGAGGTGGTCCGGGGTCAGGTTGAGGTGGACGGCAATGCGGGGACGGAAGGTTTCGATCGTCTCCAGCTGGAAAGAGCTGACTTCCGCGACGGCGTAGTCGAGCTCCCCGCTGATCGGGGCGACTTCGCAAAGCGGCTGCCCGAGATTCCCGCAGGCCACGGCTTTTTTGCCGGCGGCCCGGAGAACGGCCGCGATCAGTTCGGTGGTGGTGCTTTTTCCATTGGTGCCGGTGACGGCGAGAATCGGGCAAAGACAGGCGCGAGCACCGAGCTCCAGCTCCCCGAACATCGGCACCCGGGCCGAGCGGAGTTGGACGACCACGGGACGCTTCGGATCGATGCCAGGACTGAGGATCGCACGGTCAAAGCGGGTGTCGGGCAATCGCTCCACGCCGGTCACCGCACGGGCACCCCGGGCCGCCCAACGACGGGCCAGCTCCTGGGTCACCGCGCTCTTGGACTCGTCAAACACGGTCACCTCCGCTTTCCGGGACAGCAGCCACTCCGCCGCGGCCTGTCCGCTGCGGCCCATGCCCAGTACCACCGTCTTGGTTCCGGTCCATACAATGGTCTCCCCTTTCACCGCAGCTTGAGCGAGGCCAGGCCCGCCAGGGCGAAGACCGCGCTGAGAATCCAGAAGCGGACGACCACGGCCGTCTCGCTCCAGCCGCGAAGTTCGAAATGATGATGAATCGGTGACATCGCGAAGATGCGCCGACCAGTCAACTTGAAGGAAGCGACCTGCAGGATCACGGAGAGGGCCTCCATCACGAACACACCCCCCACCACGGCGAGGAGCAGTTCCTGGTTGATGCAAATCGCCACCACCGCCACCGCACCGCCCAGCGCCAGCGATCCGGTATCGCCCATGAAGACCTTGGCGGGATGGCAGTTGAACCAAAGGAATCCCAAGGCGGAGCCGAACAAGGCCGCACAAAAAATGACCAGCTCCTCGCCCCCGGGGACTTTGGGAAGAAAGAGATAGGCGGCCAAGTTGGCGTGGCTGGAAAGATAGGCAAAGAGGCCAAGGACGAGGGCGACGGTGAGAATGCAACCGGAGGCCAGACCGTCGAGGCCATCGGTGAGGTTCACCGCGTTGGAGCTGCCCACGATGATAAAGACAAAGAGAAGCATCGCGCCCCAGACCGGGAGATGGAGCAGGAAGAAATCCTCGCGAATGAAGGGGATCTGGAGGGTGAGCGCGGCCTCACGCGCTTTAGGAATCAGCAGGAGGGAACCGGCCACCCCGGCTGCCACCACTCCCTGGACGAGGATTTTTTTCCATCCGCTCAGCCCGCCGGAGGATTTTTTCCGGATCTTGGCGTAATCGTCGCAGAAGCCGAGGGTGCCGAGGGCAAGCGTGCTACCCAGGGCGATCCACAGATACGGATTCGTCGGCTTGCCCCAAAGGACGCAGGCCAGGGCGAGGGCAAAAAGAATCAACACGCCGCCCATCGTCGGGGTCCCCTGCTTGCTTTCGTGCAGATCCGCCAACTTGTGCACCTCCTCTTTTTTGCGAAGCGGTTGGCCCAACTTGAGGCGGCGAAGGATCTCAATGACGCGCGGCCCGATCCAGAGACAGAAAAGAAAGGAGGTGATGGCCGCCCCGACGGTGCGGAACGTCACGTACTGAAACACGTTGAGCGGGCCGAACTGTTCGCTGAGGAGACTCAGATAATAAAGCATGGTTCAGCTCCCCTTTCTCAGTTCAGCAGCCACCCGATCCATCGCCTGGGAGCGGCTGCCCTTCACGAGAATCCGGTCATCTGCCTTGGCTTCACGCCGGTAGGCGGCGAGCAGCTCCTCGCGATTGGCAAACCAGCGGGCCCACTCGCCTTGGCGCACCTTGCGGGCGGCCTCGACGAGAAACTTTGCCTCGGCGCCGACGGCGAAGCAGATGCCGGTCCGGCTGCGGGCAACCGTTGCGCCTGAATCTTCGTGCAGCATCTGGCTGAAGGAGCCGAGCTCCGCCATCGCCCCGAGCAGCGCCACCGCCCGCCCCTCGCCCGGCAGACTTTCAAGGGTGGCGATGGCCGCGGCGAGGCTGTCCGGATTCGCGTTGTAGCTGTCATCCAGGAGCCAGCCGGTGCCATGCTTCTCAAGTTTTACGCGGCCACCCGGGAGTTGGATTTTGTTCAGGGCCTCGGCCGCGGCTTGGGGTTCAGCCCCCAGCTCCAGCCCGGCGGCTAAGGCCATGGCGGCGTTCATCGCCATGTGCGTACCCGGCACGGGGAGACATACCTCCGCCCGTCCCTGCGGACCATCGAAGGAAAATCGGGTGCCGGCACCATCGCTCTGGATGGAGCCAAGGCGGTAATCCACTTTCTCTTTCCGGCCCACGCGCACCACGCGGGCCCGGCAACCTTCCAGCGTGATCTTTTCCATCGGATCATCCGCGTTGGAGATCGCCAACCCGGTCGAAGGAAGCGCGCGATAGAGGGCGCCCTTTTCCCGGGCTGTCGCCTCCTTGGAACCCGTACCCTCGATGTGGGCCCAACCAATGTTGGTTACGAGGCCGACCTCCGGACCGGCCAATTCCGCCAGCGGTCCGATTTCCCCGGGTGCGTTCATCGCCACCTCCACGACCGCCCAGCGATCCTGCTCCCCGATGCCGAGGAGCGTGAGTGGCACGCCGAAATGGTTATTCAGGTTGC
>JACCDG010019119.1_pt1 | contig 12260 bp, 12 predicted proteins | sample 7442471 | NCBI WGS metagenome assembly JACCDG01 (sample SAMN15323444, study PRJNA562643) | freshwater metagenome | isolation source: river surface water | place: USA:Blue River Watershed | collected 2017-08-17 | reverse complement strand
GCTTAAATGAGGGTGTAGTTCGGATCGTGAATGGTAAGGGCGGTAAAGAGCGCCTAGTTCCCTTTGGCGGAGAAGCAGGGCAGTGGTTGCGTCGTTATCTAGCTGAAGCAAGAACGCCGTTGCTTGAAGGTAAAACTACAGATGCTGTCTTTGTGGGTCGTCATACTGGGACGGGGTTAACGCGTCAAGCCTTTTGGGCTTTAATCAAGCGTTATGCCACGATTGCCAATATTCCGGTGGCCTTATCTCCACATACCCTGCGCCATGCTTTTGCCACCCATTTGCTCAATCATGGGGCGGATTTGAGGGTAGTGCAGCTGCTTTTGGGGCATGCTGATATCTCTACTACTCAGATCTATACCCATGTGGCTAGAGAGCGTCTTAAATCGATTCACCAGCAGCATCATCCTAGGGGTACTTGAGTAGATTAGCGTGATCTATCTCTAAGTTAGATCAAGCGCTCTAAAAATAATATCTACGATAAGTGTTTAAGATATCAATATGAATTTCACATTTGACCTGTTGCTCATCCCGATTGCTTACCTTATCGGCTCTATTTCATTTGCGGTGGTGGTCAGTAAGTGCATGCGTTTGCCTGACCCCCATTCCTATGGTTCTGGTAATCCTGGGGCTACCAATGTTCTGCGCACTGGTAATAAGCTTGCCGCCGTTCTGACCTTAATTGGCGATGCACTTAAAGGCTTTTTTGCTGTGATGCTCGCCAGAATCCTATTGGGCGATGAATCACTGACTTCAACACTGAGCTCTTGGTTGTTATGCGGTGTTGTCATCGCTGTGTTCCTGGGCCACCTATTCCCCATCTTCCACGGTTTTAAAGGTGGTAAAGGTGTTGCAACCGCCTGCGGTATTTTGTTTGGCATCAATTGGATTCTGGGCTTAGCTACTTTAGGCACCTGGATTATTGTGGCGGCATTCATGCGCTACTCCTCTTTAGCTGCTTTAGCAGCTGCGGTCTTTGGCCCAATTTATTTTGTATTTTTGTTTGGCTTCCAGCCGATGGGTATCGCACTGCTTGCAGTTTGTCTTTTGCTGATCTGGCGCCATCGCAGCAATATTCACAATCTTATCAACGGTAAAGAAAGTCGCATTGGCTCTAAGAAGAAAGAACAATCATGACCATTGCTTATTGGTGTGTGCTGTTCATGGGATTGTTTCCCTATGTTGCTGCTGGGATTGCTAAAAAAGGATTTGAAGGTTATGACAACGCCGCACCTCGTCAGTGGTTAGCAAAGCAGACAGGATTTCGGGCGCGTGCCAATGCCGCTCAAGCCAATCTTTTTGAATCCCTCCCTTTATTCTTTGCTGCCGTGATCATTGCCTCTGTAGCCAGCGCACCGCAAGCTAGGGTTGATTTATTGGCAATCGGATTTGTTGCTGCACGTATTGCCTATTTAATTTGCTATGTAGCAGATTGGCCAACTACTCGATCCATTGTGTGGCTTGCCGGCTTGGCTTGCGTAGTGGCAATCTTCTTCCAGGTTTAATAGAGTAAAACTAGCTTACAAAATTCATCGAGATAACTAATAGATATGCCCACTAAAAAAACTCCTACGAAGACGGTTGCCAAGGCTCCTGCTAAGAAAACCTCTAGCGTTAAGTCTGCCAAGAATGCCACTCAAAAATCCACTCCAAAAAAGAGCGATGCTGGGACACCATTGTCTGTAGTGATTCGTCGACGCATTGAGGCGCAAAAGGCGCGCTTTCATGCGAATGACAATATTTCTAAATTCATTCAGCCTGGCGAGTTAGAAGGCTTGGTGGATGAAGTTGCAGAAAAAATGCAGGCTGTTTTAGAAAGCTTAGTGATTGATACAGAGAGTGATCACAACACCAAAAATACTAGCCAGCGTGTAGCTAAGATGTTTGTGAAGGAAGTATTTAATGGGCGTTATGTTGAGCAGCCAACGCTGACTAAATTCCCGAATGTCAGCCGCCTCAATGAGTTGATGATCATTGGTCCGATTACTGTTCGTAGTGCTTGCTCGCATCATCTTTGTCCGATCATGGGGCGCATTTGGATTGGCGTGTTGCCAAGCAAAGAATCCGCTCTCATTGGTTTGTCAAAATACTCACGCTTAACTGAATGGGTTATGTGTCGCCCACAAATTCAGGAAGAGGCAGTAGTTGAGTTGGCCGACATGCTGGAGAAGAAAATCAAGCCGATCGGTGTTGCCATCGTGATGGATGCCGATCACTTCTGTATGCAATGGCGCGGTGTAAAAGATCGTGACTCGAAGATGGTAAATAGTGTGATGCGTGGGGCTTTCTTAAAGGACTCCAATTTGCGTAGAGAGTTTTTGTCTCTTCTTGAGAAAAGGTAAGGGGTGATATTCAGTCAAGTCATCTTGAGAGGCGCTATTGGAGCTTGTGCACTCGGCCTGATGTTCGGGTGCTCCGCCTATCCAGATGTTAATAAAGACCCCTCTAAGAACAATAAAGCGACTTTTCAGCGTGATGCCATAGACTGCGCCCAGTCTTATCCAGAATCTGGATCTGGGGTTCATATAAGGCAGCGGATTAACTGTATGAATCTCAAAGGCTGGCATTAAATTCTGCCGAAATGCACTACCTCACCAGTAATTTATTCTTTGAGAACAATTCTCAAGTAAAAAACTTTATAAATCAATGCTTTACATGACTTATGGTGGAGTAATTCCATCTGCTCTATGATCCATTTAGATGCAAATTTTGTTCTACCTCAATCACTGGAGTTCATATGAAAAATAGTCGTCGCCAATTTATGATTTTGTCCGCTGCTGGTGCTTGCACCTTGGCGTTGAACGGTAAAGTTCAAGCTCAAGCAATGGTTGCTGAAACTGATCCACAAGCTGCTGCTTTGGGTTACAAGGCTGATGCTTCTAAAGTAGATAAAGCAAAGTTTCCAAAATATGCTGCCGGCCAAAAGTGCGATAACTGCGCTTTGTATCAAGGTAAGGCTGGCTCTGCTGCTGGTGGTTGCTCACTATTTGCTGGTAAGCAAGTTGCTGGCCCAGGCTGGTGCTCTGCTTATGCTAAGAAGGCTTAATTGCCATTCGGTATTAGATGTTCTCCCTAATTGGGAGGGCAGATAAAAATGCCACCTTAGGGTGGCATTTTTATTAATCGGATTGGTTGCTGATTTATTCAGAGGTTTATCATCTGCGCAAGATGAGGCGCACATTAAAAAACTATCTCAAGCACTACTCCTTTTACTTGGGTGGTGACCAGCCATATGTCACTTGGATGGAGCGAATTCGCTCTGTTTTTGGTGCTTTTGTTGGCCTCATGTTAGTGCTTACTACCGCCAAGTACCTTGGTGAGATTGGTGGTCTTGATGAATGGTTAATGGCTTCATTGGGTGCCAGTGCCTTGCTGGTTTTTGCGCTTCCGCAAAGCCCGATGGCTCAACCCTGGGCGGTTATTGCTGGAAACACTCTTTCAGCATTGGTTGGAATCTCAACTATTCACGTTGTCAATAGCCCCCTTTTGGCAATGCCACTAGCTGCTAGCTTATCTATTTTGGGAATGTTTTTGCTGCGTTGCTTGCATCCACCTGCAGCCGCAGTCTCTTTGATAGTGGTGCTGGGACATGTCATGCATTACCGGTATGCCTTCTTCCCGGTAATGGTGGATTCGATCCTTTTAGTCTTAGCTGGGGCGGTTTACAGCAATTTGACTGGTAAACGCTACCCCAATAGGCCTAATTAAGAAAGTTTTGGTCTATTTCTGCTTGGTTGCAGCAATGGAGACTATGCAATCCTTGATGCCATAGTTGTGGTACTTGCCAGCATTTTCTTTTTTAAGGGATTGAGCACATTCTTTTACTGAGTTGCGAACGTTGATTTTAGGGATATTGTCTGTAGACATCATTGACTCCAATAATTGTGGTTCTAAATCCAACATTATTTGGATGTTGGGCTAAAGGTTGCCATCTTCTACGTATGGCGTCATTAATTCTAATAAATTTAGAGAAATTCGTCTAAATCTTAATAATGCCTAGATGAGGCCATAAAGCCTTTAAAATTATGATTAATTTACAAAAAATATAAGAGCCTAATTATTTCGATTATGGGTATCGCGAATTCGAACAAACCAGCAGTTCAGGTAACCCCAGTCATTCTTTGTGGTGGTTCGGGAACTCGCCTTTGGCCTTTATCTCGCTCCGGATTTCCTAAGCAATTTCTGGTTTTATCGGGAGATGATTCTCAGCAGAGTCTATTTCAGCAAGCAATTAAACGAATTAATGCCCTTGGGGAAAATAGTCAAAGCTCAGAAATCAATATTGATCTCGGCTCCACTTTAATAGTTACCAATGAAGAGCATCGTTTTTTAGCCTTAGATCAGCTTCGAGAGCTACAAAATATTCATGCGACATTACTGCTTGAGCCAATAGGTCGCAATACTGCTCCAGCGCTCACTCTAGCGGCTTTGCAAGCAAAGGATGGCAAAAAAAATGGAGATCAAAAGGCGGATGCAGAAGACATCGATCCAATTTTAGTCATTACTCCAGCAGATCAAACAATTCAGAATGAAGTTGCCTTTGTTCGAGCCTTGAGGGATTGTGTCGCGGTAGTGAATGCGGATCAATCTAAAAGAACAATCGCTATTTTAGGTATTACACCAACTGCACCAGAAACTGGATATGGCTACATAAAGCGCCAAGGCTCAAAGGGAATAAACCAGGAATATTTGGTTGAGAAGTTTGTTGAAAAGCCTGATAAAAAAACCGCAGCAGAGTATTTGGCAGACGGTAATTATCTATGGAATAGCGGTATGTTTGTATTGCGCGCTAGCACTTGGCTAGCCGCTTTAAAGGAATTTCGTCCTGATATCTTTGGCGCCATCGAAACTTCCTGGATTGCAAGAACGGTTGACCAAGCCGGGCGGTCTACATTCATCCGTCCCGATAAGGAAATCTTTAAAACTGTACCTAGTGAATCGATCGACTATGCGGTGATTGAAAAAGGCCCAGAGTCAAATCAGCTTAAGGTGCGGATGATTGAGCTTAATGCCGGTTGGAATGACCTAGGTGCTTGGGATGCTGTATGGCAAGTCGGCAAGCAAGATGAGAATGGAAATGTCACCACTGGTGATGCGATTATTAGTAATTCGAGAAACTCGCTCGTTCATTCGAGTGGAAGATTGGTGAGTGCTGTTGGTGTTGATAGCCTAATTATTGTCGAAACGGCTGATGCAGTACTGGTTGCCGACAGAAACAAGAGTCAAGATGTAAAACATATTGTGAGTCAGCTAGAGCAGCAAAAGCGTGAGGAGAAAAACCTCCATCGCAAAGTGGCGCGGCCATGGGGTTGGTATGATAGTGTTGATGAAGGCGAGCGCTTTAAGGTAAAGCGCATTCAGGTAAAACCAGGTGCAAGTCTTTCATTGCAAATGCATCATCATCGTGCAGAGCATTGGATTGTGGTGAAGGGAGTTGCGGAGATCACTAACGGCGATCAGGTGATTACGCTCACTGAAAATCAAAGTACGTATATTCCAAAAGGGCAAACCCATCGCCTGTCTAATCCAGGCGCCACTCCATTGGAAATTATTGAAGTGCAATCAGGCAGTTATTTGGGTGAAGACGATATTATCCGTTTCGAAGATACATACGGAAGAAATTAAATTGCTATGAAAAATCAACCAAACCAGCAACAAAAAGTAGCGCTCATTACCGGCATCACCGGGCAAGATGGTTCTTACCTCGCCGAATTTCTATTGGAAAAAGGCTACGTCGTTCACGGTATTAAGCGCCGCTCATCTTCATTTAATACTGATCGTATTGATCACATCTATCAAGATCCCCATATTGATCATCGCGATTTAATTTTGCATTATGGTGATTTAACTGATACCAGCAACTTGGTACGTATTATTCAAGAGTGTCAGCCTGACGAGATTTATAACTTGGGGGCGCAATCACACGTGGCCGTCTCTTTCGAATCTCCTGAGTACACGGCTGACGTAGATGCGATTGGCCCGCTGCGGATGCTAGAGGCGATTCGAATCTTAGGTTTGGAGAAGAAAACCCGTTTTTACCAAGCATCGACCTCTGAGCTCTATGGTGTGGTTCAGGAGACTCCACAAAAAGAAACTACCCCTTTTTATCCGCGTAGTCCATACGCAGTGGCCAAGATGTATGCCTACTGGATTACTGTGAACTATCGCGAGGCTTATGGCATTTATGCCTGCAATGGTATTTTGTTTAACCATGAATCTAAGCGTCGTGGCGAGACCTTTGTAACACGTAAGGTAACTCGTGGTTTAGCTAATATTGCTCAGGGATTGGAGAAGTGCTTGTACATGGGCAATATCGATGCGCTACGTGACTGGGGTCATGCTAAAGACTATGTGCGTATGCAGTGGTTGATGCTGCAGCAAGAGATGCCAGAGGACTTTGTGATTGCGACAGGTGTGCAATTTACTGTTCGTGAATTTATTGCCCGTAGTGCAAAGCAGTTAGGAATCACCCTCGCATTTGCGGGTGATTCAGAAAATGAAAAAGCGACTGTTATCGCTATTGAAGGTGACAAAGCCCCAGCCTTAAAGGTAGGAGACGTGATTGTACAAATTGATCCGCGCTATTACCGTCCGACTGAAGTAGAGACTCTCTTGGGCGATCCTGAAAAAGCAAAAACTAAACTAGGTTGGGTTCCAGAAATTACGCTCGATCAAATGATCGTCGAGATGGTGGCAAATGATTTGGATAAAGCTAAACAACATGCTTTATTGCTCAAGCACGGACATAACGTTTCAGTAGGTACTGAAAAGTAATGTCCGTAGATCTTCATCAAAAGATTTATGTTGCTGGTCATCGCGGTATGGTGGGGTCGGCCATTGTTCGTAATTTGGTTGCGCAGGGTTACACTAATATTGTTACTAGAGCCCACGGCGAGTTAGATCTATGTAATCAAGCGTCAGTTAAAGCCTTTTTTGATCAAGAAAGACCGGCTCAGGTGTATTTAGCTGCAGCCAAGGTTGGTGGCATTCATGCAAATAATACTTTTCCTGCTGAGTTCATCTACCAAAATCTCATGATGGAGGCTAATGTCATTCATCAGGCATTTGCAAGTGGCGTAAAGAGATTACTCTTTTTGGGTTCTAGCTGCATCTATCCTAAATTAGCTCCACAACCCATGGCTGAGAATGCTTTATTGACTGGGGCGCTAGAGCCAACAAATGAGCCTTATGCGATTGCCAAAATTGCTGGAATTAAATTGTGTGAAAGCTATAACCGGCAATATGGCGCCTCTCATGGAACTGATTACCGCTCTGTGATGCCAACGAATTTATATGGCCCAGGCGACAACTATCATCCTGAAAATAGCCATGTCATTCCGGCGCTCATTAGAAGATTTCATGAGGCAAAAATTGTCAATTCTCCTGAGGTGCTGATTTGGGGTACGGGAACTCCAAAGCGTGAATTTTTATATGTGGATGACATGGCTGCAGCATCCGTATTTGTGATGGATTTAGCCAAAGACATATATGATCAACACACCTCTCCCATGCAAAGCCATATCAATGTAGGTTATGGTAGTGATGTCACGATTGCGGAGTTGGCCAAGGAGGTTGGCACTGCTGTGGGCTATCAAGGTCAAATTGCTTTTGATTCGACCAAGCCAGATGGATCTCCTCGTAAGTGGATGGATTCCGGTCGACTGAATAAATTAGGCTGGCAAGCCAAGGTCGATCTACGCATTGGATTGAAGCAGGCGTACAACGACTTTCTTAAAAACCACTCTAAGTGATAAGTCCATATTTTGTTATCTAAAGCGAAACAATCGTTAGTCATCAGAAATGACTATTTCATAGTTATTTGTTTCGCACTGGTAAATCTCTTTTTCTTCCAAAGACACTTCCTGCTATTCAGGGATTATTCCATTCTTTGGGAAGGTGCCTATCGCATTTCCTTGGGGCAAATTCCATATACTGATTTTGGCACCCCAGTAGGCCCGGCATCTTTCTTGATTCCAGCAGTTTTCTTCAAGCTATTCTCGCCAAGCTGGTTTGTTATGCAGCTCTCGCAGATGTTTGAGAATGCTTTATTGCTAATATTGGCATATCAATTGTTAAAGCGTTTGCAGTTCACACAGGTCAATATCAATAAGGCGATAGCCTGCTTCTCATTTCTCTATTTAGTATTTTTATCACACCCTTGGTATAACTCTGGCGCCTTCCTATTTTTTTTGGCTTCTATGGTGTTACTGCTAGGCACCAGCTACTTATCTCTGATGGCGGCAGGCCTTATGGCCGGTATCTGCTTTTTGGCTAAGCAAGATTATGGTGTGATGAATCTCTGCCTTGGTTCCCTAGTAATCCTTTTGACTCAATCTCAGCAAAATGGCCGTTACCGTAAGATCGCCTTCCAATTTTCTGCCTTAAGAGATTTGCAGAAATTGAAACCAATTGTTGGCGCAGGTATTTTGTTCTTAGCATTTTTTGTTTTACCAATAGTGACTTTTATTTATTCTGTAGATAGTTCTCAGTTTTTCTATTGGTTTAATTATGGGCAACCACCCCATGAAATTCGCAAGATTCATATTTGGGATTTTGCTAACCATGGAAATTTATTTTTACCGGCTTGCATTGCGTTTTATTTTGCCTATCGCACTATGCGGATGGACTTATTATTTGCGGGCATTTTCTTCATTTGCGCTTTCATTGTCTCAAGTACCAGTGGCTTGGATTACACCGCTTTCTTCTTCTTCTTATTCTTGCCTCTGCTGGTGCAGACGGTTAGCGATAAGAGGATTGTGCAAAAAGGATGGGTATCAGTACTGCTGGTGTTGGCAGTTATGACATGTATTGCATTCCCAGCAAAATATTTGTACCGCTTGGTACAAACCACTGTGCTGGCAAAGGCAGAGCCATTTTCATTTAGGCATGTATACGTCACTAGACCTGTTCAGGCCTATCCGGAATCTATGCCTTATTTTAAGAATGTGATGGGCTCAAATGATTCGATAGTGATGATTGAGAAACTTCAAGAAATCGCCAAATCCAATCCAAATGTACCTTTAAAAGTCCTCAATATCAGCGAGTTAACGCCTATCTATGCAGAGCTTGGTAGCGCACCACCTTTGCACTATCCGCTTTGGTACCATACCAAGATTTCGCTGTTTCCAAAAGAAATCAGGCTTATTGATCGGGATATTGATGACAATAAGTTCGATGTCATTCTTCTTCAAAATGCCCACGGACAAGCTAACTTTGAAGAATTTCTGGCGCATTTACAAAGTAATTCACATTATGAGTCGTTGCGAGAGAGGGGGTTCGTATCGCCCACCACTTCAACGGGGGATACTTGCTATGAAGGCTACTGTCCCAACCATATCTACGTATACGTAAGACGTAGCTTACTGAAATAGTTATTTTTTAAGTACTATTTGTGGTGGCTATTTATTGCTTTTGGGACATCTGCTGGCGTAGTTTCTCGGCATCCCAATTCAGTAGCTCATGAACAGCGCTTTTAGTAAGGGGCTTTAGGCAAGCTTCAGGTCTTACACGACTAATCACATCAAAATAGCAGAGCAACTGGGCTGCTTTAGCCTTACTGAAATTAGGCTTTACAAAGACGCCAGCATTCTCGATAAAGATGAGTTCATGTGTTTCGCTAGCATTTTGATTGTGAAAGTCTTCCCATGATGGGTAGATGTTTGCTTTGGGGCCGAGAAATACGGCATGGTCTGGGAATAAAACCCAGTCTTGATGTAGCCGCTTAAGCAGTTCAGGATTAAAAGCTAGCGATTGCACCTCAGCATAATAAAAGGGTATGTAGTCTCCTGTAGGCGAGGGGGAGATGGTAGATAGTGCGCGCGATATTCTAGCGGGCACTGCTAGCGGGGGAAAAGCCGCTTCAATGGTGTTGAGAAGAGAATAAATATTCTCAATCGAATCTGCGCCAATTACGATGCCATGATTTTCTAAAAAGATAATGTTGGCTCCAGGCTTGCTCCGCAGTGCTTTACTGACTGCTTCGGCGAGCTCAGGACCAGGCTTTTGATAATCAACAAAAGCAGCATGAATAGAAGCTTTATGGCAAATTTTTTGAATAAATTGAATGCAGTCTTGGGTCACCAAGTGGCTTAAGGCGTTGATTGCATGCAAATGCGCCACAATCCTATGCGGCATGAGTGCATGCAGCACAGTTTCAATTGATGGCCTTAAGGCGTGCTCACCTATCAACAGTGGTTTTACTTCAAAGTCATTTTTGGTCAAAGCATCTTGAAGATGCGTTAAGTTAACTGGTACAAAAATATCTTCATGATTAGCACTGGCAAGCCATGCTCCAGAGCCCTTAATCCAAAGAGTTTCATTTTCCTTCCATGAAACATTGCCGCCGGCACCTTGAACGAGGAGTCGATCTTGCCCAAGATTGGCACACATTTGACTGATGGAGTGATGAGTATTGCTCATACGATTTACCTTAGTTGCCCTCACTCAGTTTCACCAATAGATGGCGCAACTCTTTGAATTGCTTGAAGCTAGCATCTGGAGTATTAGACCCCTCTCCAAGCTCAACACCTTCATGAATTTTTTGCAGCGTTACTGCGTTAATTTTCTCTTTTCCGCCACGAATATCATTAATGGGATTGTCGCCAATCATCCAAATACAATCGCCTTTGGGTTGCATTTTTTCTAGTGCAATTTGAAAAGGGGCTGCATGAGGCTTATCAAACCCAGCCTCTTCGCTAGTAACGATGTAATTGAAGTAATGATCTAGTCCAAAGTACACCACCTTACGGAATTGAATCTGCGCTGTTAAATCAGTCACGATTGCGGTTGGTATGCCCAATAGACGCAAATCATCCAAAAGCTCTTTGACATCGTCAAATAGAACTGCATTGGCTAAAAAGGTGCGCCAATAGGTTTGCTCAAAATCGAGCGCAAGCAAAACCTGGGAACCTAAGCCCATAATTTCCAGCATGCGTTGAAGATAGAGTAAGCGGCTATGTGATGAAGCGGTATGTCCCAGTCGAATCTTAATTTGCTTGCGTGCTTCATTAAAGGCCTCATCAAAGTCCTTTCCGCTAATGGAGAAGGTAGTCATCACCTTTTCTTTAACGGCTTGCTGTGCGGCAGCATGCGCAGGATCATATGGATAGAGGGTGTTATCGGTATCAAATAACACGGCATCAGGCATGCGCAAGAAGCGACTTTGGTCAGAAATCTGGATCATATGAATCGTCTTGTTAGCGCTTGGTTGATATGCGAAAGAGTAACTAGCTGCATTAATCCTAAAACCCCATTTTGCCACTGAGGTTGTAGGTCTAGGAATTCGAAGATTTGCGGGCAAATCAACTGCGCTGCCATCTGAATATCTTCTGCGCTGGCTTCGCCCTCAATACTGATTTCGACCTCAGATACGTCTGCATTAGTGCTCATATCGACATGGAGACCACAAACTCCAATAAGCACTCTTTTTAGTGATAGCTCATTAAAGCCATGTCGCGATTTAACAACCAATTTCAGGCGAGGCGGGTTTACCTCGCTGGCATTTGTAAGGGAGCTCGAATGAATTGGTCGCAGACTAAAGATAAGATCGGCAAAAGCAGCTTGTGGACGGATGAACTTTTCTGAGTCAGGTTTGCGCTTAGCTAATGAATCTAACACGCGCTCAATGGTGTAACCCCGCTTATTAACATCGCGCTGGATTTTGAAATACGTCCGCAGATCTTCATCAATATCCAGATAGATGCTCAGGTCATAGCACTCGCGTAAGATTGGCAAATACAGTGCATGTAGACCACTCGCAATAATGATGTCATTACTCTTTACGGTAAATGGCCTGCTCATCTTGCCGGTATCGTGGTCGTAATGACATGCAGCAATTGATCTGCCATCCGTCAGAGAAACTAAATTTTTGGCAAAACTTTCTAAATCATTGGCTGCAGGATTGATATGGGTCATCACTTGCCACATCGGCTGATGGCGATCCCAGAGGTGGTAATCATCACCCGAGATGGCAGCTACCGAGTGAGATCCAAACAGGCCGGCAATCCCATTAGCAAAGGTATCCTTGCCTGCACCAGAGTCCCCGGCAACACCTATTACAAATGGCTTTCGGCTCAACCTAAAGAAATCATTGCGAATGATGGTTTCACGCCAAATGCGCACTGCTAGAACAATGCCTGTGGCGACTAATGCGGTATGGGTGAGGGAGGCCAGACGCGCATTGATTAGCTGAGCATCGCCAACAATATTTTGTATATTCAAGGCTTGCAATATGGCCTCGAGTTGGCTTCCTGCAAACAGAG
>JACCDG010487320.1_pt1 | contig 12262 bp, 9 predicted proteins | sample 7442471 | NCBI WGS metagenome assembly JACCDG01 (sample SAMN15323444, study PRJNA562643) | freshwater metagenome | isolation source: river surface water | place: USA:Blue River Watershed | collected 2017-08-17 | reverse complement strand
TACTGCCTCGGCTGTAACGTCGACATCAGAAATTTCTGGTGCAGGTACGTCAACTGTTGGCATGTGTCCGGCTTCATCCTTGATGCTTTCGGCCAAAACGTCTTCAGCGTCAACAGTCTTGCCTTCGCCCATCAGGTCAACCTTAAGGCCAAGACCCTGCAGTTCTTTCACAAGCACGTTAAAGCTTTCTGGAACTTTTGGTCCGACAATTTCGGTACCCTTGATGATTGACTCATACGCCTTGCTTCGTCCGTAGACGTCGTCAGACTTAATAGTTAGCATTTCTTGGAGTGTGTTGCTGGCACCATATGCTTCAAGTGCCCATACTTCCATTTCTCCAAAGCGCTGACCACCGTTTTGTGCTTTACCACCAAGTGGCTGCTGAGTGACCATGGTGTATGGTCCGGTCGATCGAGCGTGGATCTTGTCGGCAATCATGTGGTTGAGCTTAATCATGTACATGTTTCCAACGGTGGTTCGTTCACGGAAGGCTTCACCGGTGCGGCCGTCGTACAGCTGCTGCTTACCGTCGGCTGGCAAACCAGCTTCTTCTAGAAGTGACTGAATCTTTTCGGTTGGCACACCGTTGAATGACGGAGTAGCAACTTTAATGCCCAGTGCTTGTGCAGCCATACCAAGGTGAGTTTCAAACAGCTGACCGATGTTCATACGACTTGGTACACCAAGTGGGTTAAGAACGATGTCTACAGGAGTACCATCTTCGGTAAATGGCATGTCTTCGACAGGTAGGATTCGGGCGATAACACCCTTGTTACCGTGTCGACCACCAAGTTTGTCACCTACAGCGATCTTGCGCATTTGGGCGACAAAGATCTGAATTTGCATGATGACACCAGCCTTGAGCTCATGACCATTCTCGCGTGAGAAGATCTTAACACCCACGACTTTACCGTGCTTACCGTTGCTCATTCGCTGTGAAGTATCACGAACTTCTTTGGCTTTTTCACCAAAGATAGCGCGGAGCAGACGTTCTTCACTAGAAAGTTCTTGCTCACCCTTTGGAGTAATCTTACCCACCAGGATGTCGCCAGGGTGTACTTCAGCGCCAATGCGCACGATACCTTCTTCGTCGAGGTGACGAAGGGCTTCTTCAGATACGTTAGGAATATCTTGGGTAACAATTTCAGGGCCAAGCTTGGTTTCGCGGACTTCAGTCATGAAGTCGACGATGTGCACGCTGGTAAGCGTGTCGTCTTCAACAAGCTTGCGGCTGAGGATGATAGCATCTTCGAAGTTGTAGCCATTCCATGGCATGAATGCAACACGGAGGTCTTTACCAAGGGCAAGTTCGCCGCCTGATACGCTCATACCCTCAATTAGTACGTCGCCAGCTTTTACTTTATCGCCAGCACTGACAGCAACCTTCTGGTTGATACTGGTGCCTTCGTTTGAGCGCACAAAATGTAGTGGTTCGTAGGTCTTGCTAGCAGAGCCGTACTTGACTACTACTTGGTCGGCGCTGGCTTTGGTGACTTCACCAGCAGCTTCGGCTAGTACAACCTGGCCGGAGTTTCGAGCAACGTTACCTTCCATGCCAGTACCAACAATTGGTGACTGTGGACGGATAAGTGGTACAGCCTGTCGTTGCTGGTTACTACCCATGAGTGAGCGGTATACGTAGTTCTTTTCAATGAATGGAATAAGCGCAGCACTAGAACCAATAATTTGGCGTCGTGAAGCATCCATATGCGTAATGTCGTCGGCGTCAACCTCACCGGCTACCAATTGGTTGCGGGCACTGACACGCTCTTTGACAAAGAATCCATTGTCGTCGAGTTCTTCGGCGGCGCTGGCAATAATAGCTTTGTCTTCTGCAGCAGCATCAAGATACTCGATCTTGTTAGTAACTTGTGCCTGGACTGGCCAGGTTGCTCGGTCTACTTTAGCGAGAGTCTTGGCAGCAGCAGCGGTAATGGTCTTACCCTTTTCAACGATGACTTTGCCTTTTTCATCTTCGAGGTTTTGACTGGCAACATGTCCAACAGCTTTGTCGGCTGGTAGGGCGTTGATTACCTTGATGTAAGGAGTCTCAATAAAGCCATACTCGTTAATGCGAGCGTAGCTAGCCAAGTTAAGTACCAAACCAATGTTGGCACCTTCAGGAGTTTCTACAGCACAGATACGGCCATAGTGAGTAGCGTGCGCGTCACGGACTTCAAAGCCAGCGCGTTCACGAGATAGACCACCAGGCCCCATCGAACTAAGGCGTCGCTTGTGAGCAAGCTCAGACAGTGGGTTAATTTGGTCCATGAACTGTGACAGCTGTGAGCTGGCAAAGAATTCACGAACAGCAGCCACGATTGGTCGAGCGTTGATCAGCTGAGCTGGGGTGACAGTCTCGATCTCGCTCATGCTCATGCGGTCTTTGGTGTTTCGTTCCATGCGGAGCAAGCCGATGCGGAATTGTCGCTGTACAAGTTCACCAACCAATTTCACGCGGCGGTTAGCGAGTGAGTCGATGTCATCAGCTGGCTCACCAGTGTTAGAGAGGCGAATGATCTCTGCAATGATAGCTTGCAAATCTTCCAGTCGCATAACACGGTTTTCAGTAGTGTTAGGCACATCGAGATTCAAACGCTTGTTGATCTTGTAGCGGCCGACACGGCTAAAATCAAAACGCTTGAAGTTGTAGAACATGTTCTCGAGCAAGCTGCGAGCGTTATCTACAGTTGCAAGATCACCTGGGCGCAAGCGGCGGTAGACTTCGATCAACGCGTCGTTAGTACCCTTTGAAGGATCTTTATCAAGTGTTGCTTGGATAAAGCTATTCTTGCCGGTATCAACGTGTGCGAAAGCTTCCTTAATGCTGGCTTCGTTCATGCCGAGGGCACGAAGCAAAGTAGTTACAGCAATTTTTCGCTTACGATCAATTTTTACGTATAGAGCGCCGTTGGCAGCGGTTTCGAACTCAAGCCATGCACCACGCCCAGGAATAACCTTGGCACCATACTTGCGGGTTGAGCCACTGTTATCAGCAGTAAAGAAAACACCAGCTGAGCGGATCAGCTGGCTTACAACAACGCGCTCGGCGCCATTAATTACGAAAGTACCACGAGAGGTCATCCATGGGTAGTCACCGAGGTAAATTTCTTGTTCTTTAACTTCACCGGTAATTTTGTTTGTGAGAACAACAGTTGCTTTGAGAGGAGCGTCATAGCTGACGTTGTTTTCTCGAGCCTCAGACTCAGTCATTTTTGGATCTTCAAAACGGTAGTCTTTGAAGGCCAGAGTCAGCTTTGTGCCTGTGTAGTCATCAATTGGGCTGATTTCGTGTAGAAGTTCACCCAATCCTTCTTCAACAAGCCATTGCCACGACTTGTTTTGGTGATCTACCAAGTTTGGTAGGTCAATCAATTCATTTGCTTTTGTGTAATAAACTCGCTTACCGTCCTTATTCTTGAGGTCGGTGGTGGCTGTTGTTTTTGCCATACGCTAAAATACTCCGCTTCTCTTTAGCTGACTTGATAATGCTGTTGTTTTACCGATATTTATTTGTATTTTATCTGTTGCCGGCGAAGATTATCTAAGAGGGAGGCCAATCGGTGTCATTGATTTTGACGACACAGCGGTGCCCGCTTACTCTACTTCTTATGCACCATTGTGCAGAATCATACTAAATATGTCAATAGACTACTGTGGTGTCCGCGTATACATATCGAGATATATAGGACCAGTAGTCGCTGACTCAAAGGCGGGATCAGCTCTAAAGTCGGGCACAAAGTTAAAATCAGCCGCGCTTAATGCTGTAATTGCATCCTTTTCGGAGCTAAACACATAGGCGTTGGCAGTTTGCGCACGTTCATCTGCAATACCTACTGCGTGTTCTACTAAAGTACCAAGGACATTAACAGACGGATCGGTTACAAGTTCTCGAATAACAAAATATCGTCGATCCCTAAGTTGTTCTACTGGTAAGTATAATTTTGCAGCTTGTTCGATGGCTCCTGGTACGCCGCCAAACCGACTGGATGCGTTATCGGCTGTTTGCATAAATCCTGTCAGCCGCCAAACGTGAAATCCTGGAGTGTCACTCGTGTGACGACCTGTCATTGCTACGTTTGCTCTCGCAAACCCTTGCTGCCCTCGGACGAATCGGCTTGCTCCTGCTGCACGATTTGGATTTTGTAAACTCTCAAGAGTGGTACTGCCCACGAACTCACCAATCTCTGTCTCTGGAACACCCTCTAAGACTGCACCATAGTATTTAAATTTAAGCGCTGCTACCTCGCTAAACCAGCGAGAGTCAAATTTTCGAGCTGCCATGCTCTCGACCTCATATGGCATACGGGCTCCTTAAAGTTACATAGCCTATACACTACGCCCAATGCCTAATGAATGCTACTTATGCTTGTCAGCAAATTATTTAAGACTATTGATGATCTTGTCAGCAATACCGTAGGCTACAGCTTCTTTAGCCGTTAGCCACTTATCTCGTTCCATGTCGTCATGAATCTTGGCTGCTTTTTGGCCTGTGTTCTTTGCCATGATGTCTTCAAGTAGTTTCTTGATACGAAGACTTTCGCGCAGGTCAATTTCTTGGTCAGTAACCTTACCGCGCGTACCGCTGCTAGGCTGGTGCACCATAACGGTAGCATTCGGCAGAATTGTTCGCTTACCTTTGGTTCCAGAGCTTAGTAAGAAAGCTGCAGCCGAAGCTTGGATGCCGATACCTACAGTTTGGACGTCGTTACTGATGTATTGGATGGTGTCATAAATCGCTAGTGCGTCGTAGACACTACCGCCGGGACTATTGATATAAAAGTAGATATCTTTTTTGGGGTCTTCAGCGTGAAGGAATAACAGCTGGGCAACGATTACATTGGCGGTGTGCTCGTTTACGCCATCTCCTAGAAAGATGATGCGATCTTTGAGTAGGCGACTGTAGATGTCGTAGGCGCGCTCGACACGTCCGTCACTTTCGATAACTGTTGGCACAAGAGTTGAGTAGTTGGTAAGTTTGCTCATACCATTTAGTGTATGTTGAAAATTAGCACTCGTCAACTGCGAGTGCTAATAACACAAGGGGCTCGCCCCTTACGCATCCCTGAAAAATGAAATACATTTTTCTAGGTGCTATCCCCCGCCCTGCGGGCTCTGCAAGCAGAGCCTATAGTGGACTATTGGTTTATTTCTTGCCGGCAAGCAGAGCGATGATCTTTTCACTGCGTAGTCGGGCAGCGACATCTTGTCGGGCTTCTGGTTTGTCGAGCTCGGCTTGCATCTGGGCGTCTTGGTACTGACCCTTTAGTAGTTGCATGCGAACCTCAACTTCTTCTGGAGTAATCTCAACTTTTTCTTGGTCACCAATAGCACCAAGAACAATACCGATTTTTACCTGCTCTTCAGCATCTTTACGGTTGCGAGCGCGATGCTCTTCTTCTGTTACGCCCTCGCCATCAAGGTGTTCCTGCCATGTTTGACCACGATATACTAAGTTCCGCTTTTCTTCTTCTTCCATGCTCAGTACTTGCTGTTCAATAACACTGTCAGGAATAGAGACGGTGCTTTTGGCTGCAATTGCTCGTAGTAACTCAGTTTCGTTAGCGCGGTCTAGTTCGCGTTGTTTTTCGAGAGTTAGTTGTGTCTTTACGTCTTTTTTAAGATCGGCCAGCGTTTTGAATGGGCCTACTGTCGCTGCGAAGGCATCGTCTGCCTTAGGTTTTACGAGCTCGTTAATTTCTTTAACAGTAATCGCAAAAGTAACCTTTTTGCCTTGAAGGGCTTTCACACCGTAGTCTTTTGGAAAAGGAATGGTAAAGGTTTTTTCTTCGCCTTTCTTGAGGCCAACAACATTAGCTTCAAAACCTGGGATGAAGGAGTTGCTGCCAAGTGTTAGTGGATAGTCTTTGCCTTCAGCACCGCTTACAGCTTCACCCTTACTATCGGTACCTTTAAAATCAATGATTGTTTCGTCGCCATCTTTGGCGGCACGATCGACAGCTTTTTTCTCTGAAGTGCGTTGTCGGAGTGACTCAATGACATCCGTAACATCGGCTGCAGTTACGTTGGCAGTCTTTTTCTCGACTTTAATCTTCTTATAATCAGGAAGCTTTACATCACCAATGACATCAACGGTTACTTCAAACTCAAAAGTTGTGAACGGTACAAATTTTTTGAGGTTAACCTCGGGCTGGCTTACGACCCGTAAATTCTCTTTAACCACAGCTTGAGTGTAGTAGTGGTTAAGAACTTGATCGATAAATTCTGATTGTAATGTGGATGGGTCTAGATTTTTTTCGATGATATCTAGTGGAGCCTTGCCGTCACGAAAACCAGCAACTTTCACAGACCTGCCGAGTTGCTTAACAAGTGATTCTTTGATTTTTGTGAGGGTTTCTTGGTCAGCAACGATTGACAGTACCGCCTTTGTGTCGCTTGGGTGAGTGAGTTTGATTTGCATAAGAGGTCACTATATCAGAAAACCCTTCCTCGTACCAGAGGAGACGAGGAAAAATACATTGAAAATTTACAATGCTTATGGTATAATATACATATGTCAATCCCCACGTTTTCTCCGCATGGTACCGAAGGCCTTTTGCCTTTAAACGTGCCTATTGAGCAGACAGCCCCTGATTTGTTTGCTTTTGGAGATGTTGAGAGAATTGCTGAATACACTGCATTTGTTAAACCACTGCCTGATGGTACCCATAGGAACGCAAACCTAGAGACAGCTGTATTCGATATAGCGAAGCAACGTGGCGGCAAACACCTTAAAAGGCAGAACGAAAACGGTGCAGTCGTTTTGGACGGCGATGTCGTTGTGAAATACTGCTGGGAAGGACCGGCTCTTTTGGAAGCATTTGCGTCAGAAGTAACAAGAGTTGGTCTAGAGCAGCTCGCTGCTACAGAAGCGCATGGTCTGAAGGTGCCAAAAATAATTGGTGGTGTAACTACAGGCCACAATGGCATGCTTGTGATCGAGCATGTCCCCGACCACGTTGATGTCAGGGATATGCCAATGATGACCAGAGATGCTTTTCGTGCGGCAAAACCAGCTCGAGAAGCATTATATACACGGACCACGGTACTCGGTAGTGGTGGTATGTTGACCGAAAGTGTCGCACTTGATGACGGGGAATACAATACGCTATGTCCAGCTGATTTTAAGCCAACACCAGACCAGCCGCTGCCTGATCAATTGGTACGCATCGACTTCGGAAAGTTTCCTGAAGAGCTTAGAACAATACCCCAGTGGCAGACGATACGAGCCGCAATTAGTCTTGGGCTTGCCGACGCTCGTCGAGGATAGTACTCACGATACGTTCTGGGCTGAGGCTTTGTTCGTTCTCGTTCGATAGGTCTTTGAGGGTAAAGCGTCCTTCTGCAAGCTCGCTTTCGCCAACGAATAGTGCGTAACGGATGCCGTGCTTTATGGCGGCTTTTAATTTGGCTGCTGGTTTGCGGCCCGTGCTGTCAACGGCAACACGCAGGCCTTCACTGCGCAAGGTTGCCAAAAGCTTCTGAGCTTGGCCGTAGCTATCGCCTATAGGAATGACGTAGACATCGGTTTCGGGTTTGAGCTTGGGTAGTAAGTCGTGTGATTCTAGAAAGTTGGCTAGCGTTACATCGCCTGAGCCGAAACCAACAGTCGAAACTGGCTCAACACCAAACAGGCCAACAAGTCCGTTATAGCGACCGCCGCCGGCCATAGAGCGGTTATTTTCTGGGTCAGTGTCAGCTACTTCAAACACAACACCGGTGTAATAGTCAAAGCCACGCATGATAGTGATGTCGAAGACTGTATTGGTCACGCCCGCTGCTTCAGCCATAGTCAGCAATGAAGACAGTTCCTGAGCAGCTTCGCTGCTTTGAATTTGCTCCGGTAAATCAGATAACTGCTTTGCGCCCAAGATTGTCAGTAGCTTTTCGCTAGCACCAGCGTCTCGCTGAGAAGGCGTAAACAGTGCGTCTGCATCAGCCACAAATTCTGCGTGTGGCATCTTGTGCATACGGTCAATGAGCTTGGACAAAGTATGCACCTGGACAGAATCTAGTCCGAGGTAGTCTTTCATGATGTAGTCCATGAGCTGTCGGCTATTGATGTTGATGGTGTACATGCAACGGGTAGCACCGAATTCTTTCATGATGGCGTCGGTGACCAGAATCATTTCGTGTTCCGCCTCAATACCGTCAATTCCAAACACATCAACGTTAAGCTGCCAGTGTTCGCGCAGACGACCTCGCTGGGCACGTTCGTAGCGCCATAAGTTTGGAATGCTGTACCAACGAACGGGATAGGCTAGCTCTTGTCGCTTAGCGGCGACCATGCGGCTAACGGTAGGTGTCATTTCAGGACGAATTACTACTTCGCGGCCACCGCGATCGGTGAAAGTGTAGGTTTGCTCGCTGACGATCTCTTCACCAGACTTAGCTTTATAGAGCTCTAGGCTTTCAAGTAGCGGTGCGTCGTACTCTTGGTAGCCAAAACGCTCTACCGCTTTTCGCCAGGTGTTCAGAATATATTTTTGTAGACGCTTATCTTCGGGATAAAAATCACGGGCGCCTTTATACGGTTTGGTGGATAGTGCCATAGTTACTCCTATTGTACTGCAAAAGCTGCCCACACAAGAATAGTGCAAGCAGCACGCAGGAATTTGTTATTGCTCAGCTATATCTATTTCGAAGCAAGAATTCATGCCGGTGTGACAACTTGGTCCACTGGCGATGACATCATACAGAACTGTGTCTAAATCACAGTCAGCCAGAACTCGTTGAACAGTTAGCGTATTCCCACTAGATTCGCCTTTTGTCCAAAGTTCATCGCGAGAACGAGAGTAAAAGGTTGCTAGGCCCTTTTCAAATGTCATATCTACCGCTTCGCGAGTGGCGTAGCCCACCATGCGTATACCTGCGCCAATACCACCGTTCATTAACTTGCCTTCGTCGACTGCAATCGCTGTGACAAGTTCGACAGCGCTGTCTGGAGTCGTTAGTTTACTAAAGTCTAGTTCGCTCGACGAAAAAATTTCTCGTAAGGCTAGCCCTGTCATAGGGGGCGTCGCAACAGGCTCTGCACGAACAAGCCCTAATTGTAGGGCTATCTCGTTGGGTATACGGTATAGCCCAGTGCTGGGCTCAAATGGAATGCCAACCACGAGGCTCATGCTAGCGTTGCGATTAGTACGTGATCGAGGATCGATATACCATTGATCATCGCGTTGATTATAGACTGGACCGACGATATCGTCGTATGACAGAGCACGCCGCCAGTCTTCGATCCGCATTGCTGACGGATCTGATTCTTGTGAATTAAATTTCATAGAGTTCTCCATTACTACATTGAAAGTGTTTACAAAACTAAAAACGCCGGGCAGTGCCGGCGTTTGTTGTTCTAGAGAATTCTAGGCAAAAGAAAACTAACCGTGCTGCTCCGGCAAAATATGCAAGTGATGTAGACGATTAGTTAAAATCATGTTGTGTATTATACCACCAAACTATTTTTCTGCCAATGTTGCACTTGCGTGCAACAGGGAGCATAATCAAAATTAACAATAATATATAGGAGTTACCTATGGCCGAACCGCAACCACGACAAACAACAAGTGCTTTTGACCTTGTACCGAGAAGTTTTGAGCTTGTGAGCAAGAATCTTCCATTATTTGCTCTTGTTTCTAGTGCACCACTGTTAATGACTGTCCTTAGCGCTGTTAACAGTAAAGAAGTTGAAGTAGGTAGCAGCCTCAGCCCAGGGCTACTGTTTCAATCTGCTCTTGGTATGGCACCAGCTGTGGCTTTAATCTTGGGCATCATCTCATTGGTGCTACAGACTATGGCACTAGGACTAGTCCTGAAGGCAGCTCAAGATAAAACTGCCAATCTCAATGAACTCACAGAAACAGCTCGTAAATTTACGCTCAAGTACCTCGGCCTCAGTATTCTGTCTGGCCTGGTTATTGTCCTAGGTTTTGTGCTCCTAATTGTTCCTGGTTTCATCGCAATTACTCGCCTTTTCTTGGCTTCATATGTCATGGTGTCAGAAAATCTTGGTGTAGTTGAGTCAATGAAGCGCAGCTCGGAACTATCTAAAGGTAATGCCGGAGCCATTTGGGGAGTTATTGGTGTGACGATCTTACTCGGTATTATCGGTCAAATTTTGGGCTTTATCTCACCAGTGGTCGGCGCAGTCGTTGCATCATTGCTTGGTATTGGTTACTCAGTAGCTCCTGCTATCCGCTACCTCGAACTCAAAGGAAAATAGGCCCTTATTTGCACCCGCCTGTCTATGGTATTTAAACCATAGACAACTAATCAGAAAAGTCAGTTGATACAGAGTACTTTGTATCTTTTATATCGTGGTGTTCGGTGATCCTTAGGTAAAAGCCAAACGGATCTTCAATACGAAAGTCCCATAAACCCCACGGACGTTTTACGAGTGGGTTAACAATATTCACTGTGTCTTTAATGCTGTCATGAAACTCGAGGACATTTTTTACTGGTATGACAATTTCAACGCCAAAACCACGTTTAGTGTTGGCCGGAAAACGATTAAAGTAAGATTGCTGAGTAACGGTTTCATTACCAGGCCAAAAACTGATAATTGTACCTTCGCGCTCCATTACTAGATAGTCGCCGCTATTCCCTTCTGTCCTCTCCCAGACTGGCATGAACCCAAGTGTGTCACCGTAAAAAGAATGCACGGTAGCAAAATCTGGTACGTGTAGCTCGATTTGTATGTTGTTCGGGGTATCTTTACTCATATGCGACATAGTACCAATATACAGATAGCGAGTCTAACGTAAGTGACCTGTGTCTGCTACTGAGCTTTCAAAAAGCTAACAAAATCGTAAAAAAGTGGCCATGATTTTGCCACGCAACCGAGATTTGTAACAGTGATTGGTTTTTCTTGAGCAAGAGCAAGCAGAGTGAGTGCTTGCACAACTCTGTGGTCAGGCGAGTCAATCGCTACGCCATTCTTGTACAGTTCGAGGCCACGTCTCATCTCTACTATGCGATTGCTCTCATGACCAATCACACTAGGAAAACGTTGGGCGGCTTCGTCTAAGCTGATCAAACCAAAGGCAATACCCAAAGGCACATCTTCGCTATGGCGAACTTCAAAATCTAAACCCTTGCCCAGAGCTAACCGAGCCATTGCTTCTGCTTGCAAGCGTATGGTTTCGTCTTCAATAAGTGGGGCTGACCAATCAAGTTGACGTCCATTGCCCAGCCATGAGTCATATATATCGTAGGTTTGCTGTAGTCGGTATGGGGCGTTGGCTAGTCGTTCACTGTCACCGCAAAGCACAGCGGCAGTTGCATACTGAGAAGTGCCGTTATCTACTTTTAATAATTCAGCTTGAGGCAGTCTGTAAATCTCAGCAGCGGGGGTTATAGGCCGTGTGCGTAGCGTGCCGGTACGCAAAAATGTTCGGTGTGGCCACGAATGCCATGTTTGGTATTCGTCCTCATCAAAGTAACTGAAAATGCGAAACAATGTGCCAGACTCACCGACGGGCACGGGTACTCTACTTTCCCAGCCCTCCCCGACAGCTGCGGCCGCCACAATATCATCTGGACGATTTACTGCCAAACGATCTGTATCGTCTTCACGGATTGCGGTAATAACTTGACCCAGGTTGTGTGCTCGCTCTTCTGAATTGAGAGTGTTTAAAGCCAGCGCAATGCGCCTAATAGGATCTGATTTATTCTCGGCAATCAAAGCGGCCGGTACGAGGTTCTCTGGAGAAGTGGACATAGGTAATCATAATAAACGCTCTCTATCTATGGTCAAAGCACAAGCAGGTATAGTAACCGGGCTGTATTATGGAGCGAAACAAAAAACCGGCAAGAGCCGGTTTCTAGTTTGGTGCGCGAGAAAGGACTTGAACCTTCACGCCTTGCGGCACTAGCTCCTAAGGCTAGCGTGTCTACCAATTCCACCACTCGCGCATGAGTAATGTAACAGATGACATTCTATGATATTTTGCGGTAAAAAGCTAGCATTGCATCGCCGTAAGCTTTTGTGGTCACTAACTCATACATTTCTTTAGGCAGTCTAATGTCAGCGTGTGGTGGTAAAGAGTACACAACAAGTCCGCCGGGTTTGGCGTGTTTTGCCATTTTTTCCAGTATTGTTTCTTGTAACTGGTCGTAAGGTGGATCACAAAACACCAAGTCAAAGCGCTCAGTATTATTACGGTACGACCAAGACCTAGCATTAATGTGCATGAGCTTTATCTGCTGACTAAGATCAAGCTTTTCAATGTTTTCTTCTATGATCTCGTATGCATCACGATCGATT
>JACCDG010188044.1_pt1 | contig 12263 bp, 10 predicted proteins | sample 7442471 | NCBI WGS metagenome assembly JACCDG01 (sample SAMN15323444, study PRJNA562643) | freshwater metagenome | isolation source: river surface water | place: USA:Blue River Watershed | collected 2017-08-17 | reverse complement strand
TATCAGGATTAAAAAATCCAGAATCTTCCCAGATTTTGTATATTTTGTCTTCTGTTTCGCCTGGATTATAAGGCTTTAAAAATTTATCGTTCATGAGTGAAAATATATCATAGAATAAGGCTTTACGGAATGTGTTTGACTTATTGTTTAAATATTGTACATTCATTAGAAACCTAAACAGAAAACACATGCTCTTTCATATCGTAAAATTCGGTGGAGGCTGTCTCCGCTGTGCAAAGGACGTGGTAAGACTATCTAAAGTACTTACTCTCCTTAAGGGCAATATTGTGGTTGTCTCTGCATTTTATGGGATGACCAACATGCTCACTCGTGTTGTAGATGAGAAGTCGAGCCAGATATTTTTTGGCAAGTTTCTTCAGTTCCATAAGAATCTGGCAAAAGACCTAGAACTTTCAGGTGAGCTTGAGCAATACTTTCAACAAATGGAAGTAAGGTTCAAAAACTCTTTTGATCTTCTTTGTGATGATCGTGACGAAACCTCTGTGTCGATGAGTCGTGCAGAGATTATCTCGATGGGCGAAGCTTTTGCCCAGCAGATAGTTTCTGTCTATCTCAAAAAAGCATTTACATCGTTAAAGAAGGAAGTATACGTTGTGGATGCCAGGGGTATAATTTCAACTGAAAATGTTGAATACATCGATGCAGAGATCGATCAAAATTCTTCGAAGAAACTTATTGAAGATTATTTTGACACATCAAGTCGCTCATCCATCTTCGTTGTTCAAGGTTTTGTGGCAGGTGTTTGCGGGAGTTTTCCTCTGCATACCGCTTTGATGAAGAGAGAGGGTAGCGACTTCACAGCCGCTTTGATAGCCGCATGCCTTAAGGGTTCGTTCCTCACTTATGTTAAACGTTTTCCAAAGGAGAATGTTATGATGAGAGTGCACTGTGGAATCAAGATGCTTTTTGATTTACAAAAAGAACAGGGGGTTGTAATCATCAGTTCTGAAATTGCAAATGTAGAAGGTCTTCCAACGCACTTTCGATTGGTTGATTTCCTAAACCCGAAAGTGATGTCGAGTGAAATTGTGGTCGACCCCAACATTCTTGAAAGTATAAGAAAGCAATCCCTAAAGGATAAAACCCTCTAACTGTCTATTGACCAATTACTATGAGCTCGGATTTCGTCCGGGCTTTTTTCTTTCCCAGAAATAGCTCCAAAATATCCAGCAATACCGATCATTAAAGAATTGTCAGTTGCTAATTCGTGTTCCGGTAGAAAAATATTAATACCAAGTTCATTTGTAAATCTTTCTCGTAAATATGAATTTGCCGCAACACCACCACCAACGATGAGCTGGCTCGCACCATATTTTTTTATAGCTTTTTTAATTTTGTGTATAAAAACATCTCCAACGGCTGTTTGGAATTCTTTAGCAATATCTTTTTTATCTTGCTCTGTTAGTTCTCCTAAGTCTCGCACGAGATAAAGCACGGCAGTTTTAAGTCCAGAAAAAGAAAAGTTGTAATCTTCTGTTTTTATCATCGGACGAGGGAGTTTTATTTTTTCATTTTCATTTCCCTCCTTTGCAAGTTTAGAAATTTCTGGTCCGCCAGGATAGGGAAGTCCTAAAATTCTAGCAACCTTATCAAAAGCCTCGCCGACAGCGTCATCTACTGTTTGTCCGATTTTTTCATACTCCATCCAGTTTTTCACGAGAACAAGTTCGCTGTGTCCGCCAGAGATTAAAAGTGATAAAAGAGGGAATTGTATTTTTGAAATGTCTATACTTTTATTTTCTTTTGCATTTAAAAGTACAGAAAGTATGTGACCTTCCATGTGATTTACAGGAACAATCGGTAAACCCCATGCGTTAGCTAGGGCCTTGGCAAAGGTGATACCAACCCAGAGTGCTGGCTCAAGTCCAGGTCCTGTTGTTACGGCGATAAAATCGAGATCTGGTCTTTTCATATTTTTCACAATCTCTAAAAGTTTGTCGGTCATTTCCGGCTCCCTTTCTAAAATCTTCTCGATATCACTTTCTATAATTTCATTTTTTTCTGGTGTAAAAAGCTCAGCATCTTTTAGAGTCTTTTCTAAAACAGTCGGTAGATTTTTTGCATGTTCTCGTTTGGCAAGACTTGGGTAAACTCCGCCAAATTCCTTATGCATTTCTATTTGAGAAATAAGATTGTTTGCAAGAACGTGAAAAACAGGGGATTGTAAATCTCCACTAGCTTCTAGTATTGAAATAGCCGTTTCGTCACAGCTCGTTTCGATAGATAAAATCTTCATATAGTATGCAGATTAGCAGGTCAGAGGTACTTCTGCAATTATTTGATTACTACAAAAATCAAAGAGAGGATGAATATATGAATCGGGTAGAACCAGTAGAAAAACCATCTTGAAATTTTTTGTCCTTGGTTGCCGTTATAAAAATAGATAGGAATAAGACTTAAAACTGCGAAAAATTGTAGGAAAAATATATTTGATAAAAATAATCTAATATTTTCTAAAAAGGGAAGTATCGAAAGACTGACCATCCCAGCTTTTCTGTTTTTTAGAAATAGGTAACTTCCAAGTATAGATAAAATTCCGTAGACCCCATAAGAGAATTTCCCAAAATAAGCGAGAGTTAAGATCGCTAGTGTTCCAAGAACTTTAATTGATAGATTTTTTGTTTTTGTAATTAAAAGAAGATTAAGAATCCCGAGCCCTAACGTAAATAAAATATTAAAAAGAAAATTTTGATTACCAGCTAAATTTTCAAAAAACAAAAATGGCACTTGTGAAATAACCGCAAAGAGTAAAATTCTTTTTAAATATTCTTGACTATCTTTTGTTCTTAAAAAACCCTCAGCTATCAAAAATGCAAAAATCGGAAATGCTATCCTACCTATTATTCGAAAAATAATATGTTCTGGGAAAAAGAGATAGCCAACGTGGTCGATTAGCATCGTGACACAAGCTATTATTTTTAGTGTTAAAGATGACATGGCTATATTATAAACCAAGCCAGTCTTTATAAGAGCTTTCGATTTGTGCACTTATATTTTCTACAGAATTTTCATTCGTGTTTATAACCAAATCATATTGAGAAAAATCTTGTGGATCGACCCCATACATTTCTTTGTATCTTTTTTTCTCACTTTCAAAACGAGCTCCAAGCTTTATTTCCATTTCTTCTAATGTGCTACAGTTCTCACTTTCTTTTCTTGAAGGGTTTATTTCTAAATCTTTAAACATCCTCTGTGCGCAGGTTTTTAAATCCAGATCTAAATACACTTTAAAAGAGTCTGGTATCCAGTAGAATGCCAAACGTGACTCTATTATTATTTTTTCTTTTTCACCCATGCCTCTTACTTTTTCATCCGTTAGCTCGTCTATACTTCTATCTTTTTCAGCCAGAGAGCTAAGTGTGGCTAAATCCAAACCTCTCTCGAGTCCAACTTGCCGGAAAAAATCGCCAGAAGAAAAATGTTCATATCTTAATTTTTCACAGAGTTTTTTTGATGTAGTACTTTTTCCACTGCCTGGTTTCCCGGCAATGGTTATTATGTTTTTTTTCATTGTGCGCGATACAGGATTCGAACCTGTGACCTACTCAACGTCAATGAGTCGCTCTACCAACTGAGCTAACCGCGCATATTTTTTTTACCCTTTATATCGTGGTTAAGGAAAAATTATTCCTTGTGTAAAGTTGGGATTCCAACCAAACGTCTGACTTAACCGTGCGTGTCTATAAGATACAACAAAATCTACAGAACTTCAATAATATTGACTTAATTTAAAAAAGTGTTAGTTTAAATAACAAACGTTCAAACAAAATCAACCTGATATGGAACAGAGAAGCCCCATCTTCTTATTTAAGGGTCTTACGAAAAAAGACTTTGGTGTTCTGAAAACCTTTTGGGATAATAAAGACCCAAAAAAGAATGTTGGTGTTCACTATAAGGTCTGGGCATCAAGCCAAAAGGCTCTTCCTTCCAATCAAGATATGCATGAAATAGGGAAGATTGCACCCTGTATCTTTTTCCCTCCTGGAGGCTTTCCGAAGTCCCCGCAATCTTTCAATGAAACTGAACTCAGGCTCGATTTCATTGATAAGGATCCATGTTCTCTGATTTTCTTAGACAACCAGATAACAAGGGTTTGGTACAAAGAAGTCTCTATAGATGTGAGAGATGTTCTAACCCAAGTTCTATTTGAAGACGGCTTCATAATAAGAGCGCATTCGTTGGATCACGAGGTACAACAACAGGTGTAAGAACCAAGTGTGTTTTTTTAAGGGTCTCCCCATCGGAGACCCTTTTTCTTGCCAAAAAATAAAAAAATGATATACTTTTCTCGTTTCCTAAGCTCAGGGAGCAAACAACTAAATATGGCCCTATCGTCTATCGGTTAGGACATCACGTTTTCAATGTGAGAAGCAGGGTTCGACTCCCTGTAGGGTCACAAAATTACAGAGTAATTTTGGACTTTTTGCGAATGCAAAAAGGAGTCGAAAGACGGAAGCGGTATACAAGACGAGCGAAGCGAGTGCTTGTCGCTGAGTCCGGGTAGGAAGTTCTTAGTGAGCAAGGCAAGCTTAGAAACTTGACGCCGACTCCCTGTAGCTGTAGGGTCACCTTCAACAGCGCGCACGAGAAGCGTACTAAAGTTCTTTTATGAAAGATTTTATTTACTTGAGTAAATGTTAAAATTTATAAACAGTGGGGAAAAATAAATTAAATTATATAGATACACCCGGCTTAATTAAAGTAATATTTGATTATCCTTTTGATGTTGGCATTATGGATATGTATTTTCCTGTGGTCCTTTCAGGTCTTGAAAATATGGGTATGGTAAAAGTAACTAGACTTGAAGGAGTTCAAATTTATGACAAAAGTAAAATACTCAGAGAAGACAATTCAAGTGGTAAGAAAGAAATTAAAAAACTGGAGTTATCAGACGACGGTAAAATAAAACCAGAAATTGTAGGTTTCGGAGAAGATAATAATCCGGCCTTTCATCATGTAATCGGCGAAAGAGGAATAAGCTCTTACCCTTGGTTCTACTGTAAAGTAGAAGTTGTTTTTTGCGTTAATGATGTTAAGTCTGCTTGGTCAAATCGTGAGAATTCAACATTCATAAATAATATGGTAATGGAACTTTTTAATAAGTTTCTACTCGTATACAGAGATGCTACGATAGATATTTACAATAAATATCTAAATAAAGACACAGATATTGCGTTATATAAAGAGTTGTATGTAAATGAATTTTCTGAAGAAGAAAAGTTATTACCTACAACAAAAATACTTAACAATGAATTCTTAGCGAATAGAGTTTTTAAACCATTCTTTAATTTTCCTAGTGATAGTAGCGGTGGTCATAACCCCTTTCCTTTTGTCCAAGGTAGTATTTCTACTCCCTTTAAAAATAATGTTAGAAAGAAAGACATAGAGCAAGAAAAAGCATTGATGTTTTTACAGAAAATCACTATCCCCGCAAGCATACCGATTTTCAATCAGGTTCTATTGTCTTCGATGGAAAGACTTGTCATGGATAACGACCCACGTATGACCATTGTTGATTTAGATACAGCGGTAGAAATGACAATAGCGCATTATTTGTTTGGATTTTTGATTGAAGAAGGAAAAACTATTAAAGAAGTAGTTACCTTATTTGACGACGAAGTAGAAACTTCTCGAAAACTTGGTGATAAGGGTTACTTAACAACCACAAATAGACTTAATCGGCTTGAAGAATTTTTTAATAAGAAATTAGCATTAGTAAGTAAGCCCACGGTTATTTTTAAGAATACGCAAGAGTGGAAAGATTGGAATAAATTAGTTAGAAAGCGAAGAAATGCGGCAGTTCACGCATGGGAGCAATTTGATGACGCTGCTGCTCGTGAAAGCTTTGGGGCTTCACAAAAGTTTATACATTATTTGCAAAAAATTGGCGACGAGTTATTAGTTAAAAAAGTTTAAAGTTCTATGACCGGAAAAACTTCAAAAGAGAAAGGAGATGTTTTAGAAAAAGTTGTTGAAAAATTGTGTTCTGATTTTAAGGGCGCAAAAGTAACAAGAAATGTAGTTATAAAAGGAAAATCTGGCACAGATAGACAGATTGATGTTTTAATTGAGGCCACTCAAAAATCATTTGATATTAAAATCATAGTTGAAGCTAAAAACTATGCAAATAAAGTTGGTATAGAAAAGGTAGAAGCGCTTAAAACAAAACTTACTGATGTTGGCGGGAACCTTGGTGTTATAGTTTGTCCGTTAGGCTTTACAGACGGTGCAATAAAAGCAGCAGCTTTACATGATATCCAATTATTTCAAGTTTTTGACCATAAACTTGGAAATACAACCCAATTTATTCCTCTTCGTTATGTAGTCCCTTATATCCAGGGCTATTCGGTAAGCATTCAAAGCGGAGCATTAGGTAATCAATTTGAGCTTCCTACCAAAATACCAAGAAGTGGAGAGTATACATTGACGATAAAATATATAAGATAGAAGATTTAGTTACGTATGCTTGGAACAATCACATGTTTGCCCAAAAAGAGGGTGAACAAATAGCCGATTTTAGCATAAGAAAAATCACCACAGAAGACGATACAGAGAAATTTTTCTATTTAGAATTAAAATTACACATAAGAGTAAATGCTGATTTTTATTTAAAACTATTTCCAGCTTCTTTTATGAAAAATGTTAATTCTGGCAAGGGTAACCACAATCTTTATATTGACGCCTACTCAAAGAAAGAAGATATGATTAAAAACGGCTGGAAATCTTTTGATACAAGAGAAGAAATGGAGGAAGCTGCAAAACCACTAGATACGTCCGAAGATGCAAGATGTCTTATTTTAACAGAGAGTTATACGCTTGAATAATTAAAAATATAGCGCACGAGAAGGGTCAGTTTGTTTTACCAAAAATATCAAAAATAACATTATGTGGTAAGGAACCAAAGAGGTTCTATCACGAGAACGTTCACAAATCAAAAAATCTCTAGCTTTTACTAGGGATTTTTTGTTATACCTAAAAGTTTTTCAGAACTTTTAATTAAAAATAAAACAGCCCCGACTTTCGCCGGGGCCGTGGTTCGTGTGTTCAAAGAACTTCAACGGAACATTGGCAAGACCTCAGAGGCGATGCCAATATCAGTTCCCGTTGAGTGTCGTGATGGTGACCGTTCGATCTTAACCACCATTCTCTTGATATGATCTGTTGTGCTTACCATCATGTAGAAGCCGTCACGATCCTTATCGCAAGATGTTACCGGATCCTCGATCAGCCACTTACCAGTAAGTTGGTAATACGCTATGGCCATATAGACCAGAACAGCCACACTCGGCGAGGACCTGTATCCTTCCAGTTTTATCTGGCTGTCACGTTGTTTGTTCAATGATCCAGGGTGCGCATCTTTCCTTACCATGTACCATCCGAGAGGGCTTTTCTTATGAGCCCATTCATAGCCGTGATACAGATCAGGGCTATAATCGGTTCCAAAAAACTGTGGATACTCTTTATGCATGTGACCCACAGACATCGGCTTGTACGGGAATAGTACATGAGTATCCATACACTCTTCCATGGCACTTTTGTTGAACGGTATGCGCTCCAGCTGCCTCCATTCATCCTCAGTAAAACGATCCATGGTGTTGTGTACTGCATGGAGCGACAAAAAGTTGTCCAACATGCACCTTTGAGCTGACACTTCTTCCTCGAACGGATCCTGGCAACCATTCTTCACGAACTGAACCATCCGATAGTAAATCATCGGATTGTGACTTATGGTTTTCCAGAAATCTCGATCGGCACCAACCTTACGGCCAGCAACGACTGCTTCGTGAATAAGACCGAAGTCTTTTCCGAAGTCTTCATTTGACGCACCATTTGACATGACACACCTGTATTTGATGTTCGAAAACGTTCGAACGGACGTCTGTCTCTCCTTGAGACGAGCCGGTCGTTGCCAAAAAAAGCAAAAACAGGCTCGCCTCAAAATAATCCTTGAAATATAAAAGAGCTAAATTACCCAGTGATATTAAAAGAAATATGTGAGTGTGTCAAATAATTATTAAAAATGTCACACCCTTTACTAATATAAAATTAAATAGTAATATCACACCAGATTTCTTTTATAACTTACTTACTTTGCCATAGCTTTTAGTGCTTTTATGAGCTTTGAAAGCTATGGCAAACTCAAATCATATGGGTTCGTTGTATGGCAAAAAACCAGTAATCATGAAAAAAAAGAAGACCACAACTAAGCTTGCAGTATTCTTTGAATCTGTGAAGCTGGTAAGTCGCATTATCGTAAAGTGGATTGGTTGGAGGATCAATCTGCTTGAATGGATCAGATTTATTGACAGACTTCGACAGAAAGAGGTTGAAGATCTTATTAGCGGTGTGCGACAAATCAGTCACACATTCCCTTGGAAGCTCTATCATTTTTGTGTCGTTCAACTCGGCACCTTTAAGAGCTGGAGAGAGCTAAAAGGGGCGATTGAGGATTCGGGTATGGAGATAACGGATGAAGCAAACGATATAGCTTGCAGACCAGCCCTAATATTGGCGCAAGAAGAAACCAAGGTTCAGCTCGTCGAGATGTCGGTCGGTAGTCTTGGTTTTCCTGATGGTTCCAACTACAGTGATATTTGTGAGAGTGCAAAGAAGCTTGGCTTGTATCTTTGCCCGCCCGAAGTTGGTCCTCAATTGCGTCTACAGTATAAGGACCAAAGACCTTTCAATCGGGTCACCATAGCCACAAATCGAATCACTGGTTCTGATGGTTGTGATCGTCTGTTTCGACTCGACTGTTCTTTTCCGAAGTCTCAGGAACTTGACGCGGTCAAGGCGGACGGATTTTGGGGTCGAGATGAGACGTTCTTATTTGTCCTTCCTGAGTGACTCCTTGGGTACACTAACAGGCGCTTCCAAATGGAAGCGCCTGTTCTTTTTTACCTAGTGTTTAATAATCTATAGGGTAATAAAAATAAAAACATTTATTTAAATATATATTGTTAAATATAGCTATTATTAACAACGTTTGGGTTATCAATAAAATCCCTGAATACTTGGTTCCATTTTATAACTATATTTTCTATTGTGTTCCATTCCAGAGACTCCATGCTCACAAAATTACAGAGTAATTTTGGACTTTTTGCGAATGCAAAAAGGAGTCGAAAGACGGAAGCGGTATACAAGACGAGCGAAGCGAGTGCTTGTCGCTGAGTCCGGGTAGGAAGTTCTTAGCGAGCAAGGCAAGCTTAGAAACTTGACGCCGACTCCCTGTAGGGTCATAAATAAAAAACATCCGAAAAGGATGTTTTTTATTTATATCTTTTTCTTTCCACACCTTTAATAGAGAAAAGGTTATAGTAATATTAAAGAATACTGTAAAATGTATTGGTAATGATATTAAAAAAGATATTTTCACAAAAAAGTTTGTACTTGATTTTTTTGGTTATTTTTTTGGCAACATCTAGCCTCTTTTTTATTATACCGCAGTCTTCAGATGCTGAAGTTTGTGTAGACATCAATCTTGGAGAAAGTCCTCAAAAATCTTTTCTCGTTGGTACGGATTTATATGTTGTGAATCAGGGTAGTATTTCGATTGTTGACACATTAACGAATACTGTTACAGACGAAATAAGTAGTAGTGCAAGTATTACATACGATTCTGAGCTTATTGGTACAAAGATTTTCATCTCTGATTCTAGTTCTAATAGGGTTTTTGTTTTTAATACAGCAACACAGGTATTGGGTCAGATTACGGTAGGTACTACTCCAATATTTCTAACACCTGTCGGCACAGACTTATACGTGAGTAATGCAATTTCTGACACTGTTTCAGTTATTAATACTTCAACAAATACTGTATCTCACACAATAAGTGTCGGAGATGAACCTCAAAAATCAACTCTTGTCGGTACAGATTTATATGTAAGTAATTATAATGCTGATACTGTATCAGTTATTGATACTGTATCAAAGACAGTCACGGACACAATATCAGTAGGGAACTCACCTGGAAACTTAATACAGGTTGGATCATCCTTGTATGTCTTAAACGAAGATATAGATAACCTTTTTACGCCGGACACTCTTTCGGTGATAGACATACTAACAAACACTGTTGTCGACACTATAACTGTTGGTAATCGACCTACAAGTCCAACGGTGATTGGTAATGATCTTTATGTTTTAAGTGAACACGACGGAATAGTCTCTGTTGTCGACACCAACACAAACTCCGTGACTGACACTATTATTGTAGGTGATACTCCAAGTTTTTCTTTGGCTGTTGGCACAACCTTGTATGTGTTTAATTTAGAAAGTGACACCATCTCTGTTATTGATTCTAATACCAACACAGTTACAGATACTATTGATACCGATCACCGTCCAATATATGGAACGGTTGTCGACTCTTACATGTATATTCTTAATTCAGACTCAAATAATATTAATGTACTCGATCTCGATACAAATACAATAATTCCTGATCCTTGTCCACCTATTCTTCTTACTTCGGAAATTGATGCAGATACTCTGATATTGACGTACGATGAAGATTTGGATGAGGGATCGATTCCTTCAGTAAGTGATTTTTCTGTTACAGTGGGGGGTGTCCCTGTTGATATTTTGTCAGTAGAGATAGCTGACGATATAGTTACAATTATTATCGATCCGCCGACGGTATATGGAGAGGTTGTGCTCGTAAGTTATGTCGTTCCTCTTTTAAATCCAACACAGGATTTGATAGGTAATGATGCTCTTGCTTTTACAAACCAATCTGTGACGAATAATACTGAAAGTTGTGGAATCATAAATATTTCGAGTAACCCATATTTTATAACAGCCATTGATAATAGTTTATATGTTACGACAACAAGTAATGAGGTTATTATCATTGATAAAGATACCTTTGCAGAAATAGACACTATTTCAATTGGAAATGGACAACACTATTCTACTCTTGTCGGTACCTATCTGTATGTAAATAATAATGCTGACGGAACTGTTTCTATTATTGATACCGATACTAATACTTTGCTTGATACTGTAGCTGTTGGTCCAGGGCCATATTTTTCAACACTTGTAGGTGAGAATCTCTATATTAATAATAGCGGAGATGGTACAATAGCAATACTCGATACGAATACAAATACAGTAACTGATACCATATCTCCTGGTGTTAATACTTACTTTTCAACCCTTGTTGGTACAGACTTGTATTTAAGTAATTCAGAATCTGATACGGTAACTGTTCTTGATACAAATACTAACACTGTTGTTGATACTATTACGGTTGGGACAGCCCCTCTTTCTTCAGTTTTGATCGGTACCGATATATATGTTGCTAATCATGCAGATAATATTGTTTCAGTGATTGATACGAATACAAATACAGTAACTGATACGATAAATACGGGCTTCAGTCCTTACTCACTAACTGTTGTTGGTACCGATATATATGTCGGAGTTGTAGGAGATGTTAATATTGCTGTTCTTGATATCAACACAAACACTATTTCTGAAAATATTCCCATGCTGAGTAATCCATATTTCGGAGTTCTGATAGGAGATCTTTTATATGTTGCTCATCAAGAAGATGACTTTATTTCAATTATTGATACAGGCACGAATGCTCTCTTTACGTGTCAGGTAAACTTCAATCTTACCTATACTGCAGGCACAGGCGGTTCAATTAGTGGCGACAGCATGCAAACGGTAGGGAGTGGTGAAGATGGAACACCTGTGACCGCAGTCCCTGACAGCGGGTATGATTTTGTAAGTTGGTCTGATTCATTAATTGAAAATCCTCGAACAGATCTTAATGTGACGAATGACGTAACTGTGAACGCTATTTTTAGTATTGATATTGATGAATCGAGCACTGGCGGTGTTATTGGTACTTCAGTCTATGGTCGCTTTATCAATCTTATCAATATGGATAAATTTGAAGAAGCATACCAGTTGATTCACGATTACCCACACATGTTTACTCAAGATGAACATGGACAGTATACATTTTGTGATAATGCCCATTTTAATGATTTTATGAAAAAGAAAGATATTGATGGAAATTATAGTGTATATAATAATGGTACAGTAACAGAAATATCAAAATTACAGTCTTTTGTTAATAAGTTATTTATGTTCCAGTATATTCAAGCCTCGGGTCCTGTTGATGGTATTTTTGGGCCACTGACAAAAATAGGTGTAGAACGGCTCCAAAATCTATTGAATGGTGCTGTCGAGCTCGACAAAGATTTAGTCATTGATGGTATTGTTGGACC
>JACCDG011746232.1_pt1 | contig 12264 bp, 13 predicted proteins | sample 7442471 | NCBI WGS metagenome assembly JACCDG01 (sample SAMN15323444, study PRJNA562643) | freshwater metagenome | isolation source: river surface water | place: USA:Blue River Watershed | collected 2017-08-17 | reverse complement strand
GCATGCGCAGAACAGGAATGCCGATGAACCAGAAGAGGAGAAAGAGAACGATCCAGGAAAAGCGAATTTTGACGGGCCGGGAGGGCACGTAGCCGTTCGCCGCGCCCTCTTCCAGGCCAAGCGGTACCTTTCCTTGGAGCTGCCCGAGAGCCGCCACAATTCCCTCAAAGTAGCGCCCTTCGCGAAAGAGCGGGCGCATCGTATTGTCGAGCACGCGGCCGGTGAAAGCATCGGTGAGATCCCCCTCTAGGCCACGCCCCACCTCGAAGCGCATCTTTCTCTCTTTGGGCGCAATGGTGAGCAGCAAGCCCTTATCTTCCTTTTTGCGCCCAAGCTTCCATTCGTCCACTACGGCGAGGCTGAAATCCTCGATCGCGCGGTCGCGCAAAGAAGAAGGGATGAAGATGGATATCTCCACCCCGCTATTGCGTTCGGCATTTTGCAGGAGACCGGTGAGCTGCGCTCGTTCGCTTTCGCCCAAGAGCCCGAATTCGTCTACCACCGGTGCGGGAGGCGGAAGATGGAGGCCACTATCCACGCTCCACGCGAATGCGGGCAAGAGCGCCCCCAACAGCGCGCCCCACCACCACGGCCTGGCCAGAGCGTCGAACATTAGAATTTCACTTCGGGTGCCTTGTCCGCCCCGGCCGCGGTGGCCGTGAAGGATTCGCGGGGCTCTAGGTGAAGCAGATACTTCGCGGTGAGGTTCGTGGGGAAGAACCGCACGCCCTTATTATACTCGGCCACGGAATCGATATAGAGCTGACGGGCGCGGCCAATTCTGTTTTCCGTTCCCTCGAGCTGGTGCTGTAGATCCTGAAAATTTTGGTTGGCCTTGAGATCAGGGTATTTTTCGACCACCACCATCAGCCGGCCGAGGGCCGAGCTTAGCTCCCCTTGCGCCTGTTGGAATTTTTCAAAGGCCTGCTTGTCGGAAAGCTTGGAGGCATCCACCGTGGTTTGCGTAGCCGAAGCCCTCGCCTGCACTACCTTCTCGAGCGTTTCTTGCTCGTGCTTGGCGTAGCCCTTCACCACGCTCACCAAGTTAGGAATCAGGTCAGCGCGGCGTTGATACTGGTTTTGCACTTCGGCCCAAGACGCTTTCACATTTTCGTCTAGGCCCTGGAGGCTATTGTACCCGCAACCGGAAAGGCTGCCGAGCGTGGCCACCGCGAAGATCATTAGGATTACATTCTTCATCTTTTTCTCCTTGGGAATGACAATAAGAACAGTATGGGCACGGAAGCAATGCTGGCAATTGCCCCAGAATCCGATTTTCCCCACGCTCGGCATTGACATTTACGCACCCCACCCATGATATAGGCCCCATGGAAATCATTTTGGACATCACCGATCTCGCCCGCTCAGGCGCCGGAGTGGCTCGCGACGCGCAGGGCCGAGTGGTTTTCGTACCCTTCACCGCCCCCGGTGATCGCGTGCGGGCGGAGCTGGTGGCGGAAGACAAGCGTTACGCCGAAGCCCGCGTGCTGGAAATTCTCAACCCCTCTCCCGACCGCGCTACGCCCCCCTGCCCCGCGTTCGGCAAATGCGGCGGCTGCGAGTGGCAGCACTTACCCTACGAGCGCCAATGGCGGGCCAAGAAAAGTGGCGTTCTCCACGCATTAAAGCGGGTGGAAGTGGAAACGAACGAACTGCCCTGGATCGACTATCCCGCCGAGAGGATTTGGGAGTATCGCAACCGCGTGCAGCTCCGTGGTTACCGCGATTCCATTGGGTTCTACGCGCGTGGCTCCAACCAACTAGTGCCGATCGAAAAATGCCATATCGCGCGGCCCGAGCTGAACGCCCGGATTCCCGCCGCGCGCGACGAAGGAAGATCCCGCCCTCGCGAGTACAAAGTGGAACTAGAAGTATTTCCGGGCGGTGAAGTTACCGAGAGCTGGAATGCCGGCCATTCCGCCCAGGGCTTTCGCCAAGTGCACGACGAGCAGAACGCCAAGCTGCAATCCTGGGTGGAAGAAAACGCCGGCGCGGAGGGCATCCTCCTCGACCTCTACGGCGGGCGAGGCAATCTCAGCCGTAACCTGGCGGAACGCTTCACGGAGATCCACTGCGTAGACATCGGTGCCCCCACCAACCGCCCGGAAAATACGCCCGCAAACTATCACTTCCACCGCGCCTCCGTGCTCGATTGGCTTAAGGCTAAGAAAGACCACTTGCTCTCTCTGCATAAACCCATTCACCTAGTGCTGGATCCGCCCCGCGAAGGCCTCGGCACGGATCTCGGCGCGATCGTGGGAATCCTCCATGAGCTGCCGGTGAAAAAGGCCCTTCTCATCGGCTGCGAGCCGGATCCCTGGGCGAGAGCCGTAAGCCGCCTAGAAAAGCACGGTTGGAAGCTCGAAAGCATTGGCGCCCTTGATTTTTTCCCCCAAACCCACCACGTAGAGGCCCTCGCCTCCTTCTCGCGGGCCTGAGCGCGAACCCAGAATGGGTTTGCCCATCAAAACGGCACTCGACATTCTGGTTCCAGTATGGGAATTCCCCCAAGCAACGCTTCGAGCATTCGCGCAGTTAGGCCATCTCTCGCGGTGGCACGGCCATTGCTCTAGGGCCCGCATCATAAACGTTTTTCCTACTAGGAGTTCCCATGAAAAAGCTTTTCGCCCTCGCCGCCTTCGGTCTCGTGGCCGGCACTACGATGATCGATCCCGTTTTCGCCTCCCAACTCACCGTAGTTCACTGCCAGTCAGACGACGTGGCCGACGACGGCTATCTCTTTACGGTGAACCCTCCCTACCGCACCGCTAAGCTGGAAGAGCAGTCTTTCCACGGCCCCCGCAACGCCCTCGATTTGGAGTGCCGCCTACTTCCGGTACGCCAGTTCCCCGACGCCCTCAATAACTACCTCGTTTGCTTCCACGGTCAGGTGCGGGTACGCGTGTACTCGGGCGGGATCGCTGGCCTCCACTACGCCAGCGTACGCAAGGTAGAGATCCGCCGCACGGGCGATCGTGAAGTGGAAGTGCAATTCGGACGCCTGAACTGCAAGCAGTAGACTTAAATACCTATTTGGATCTGCGGGGCAGGGTCTCAGCTTTCAACGCTAAGAGTCTGCCCTTTTTCTTTCCCGCGCTTTCTAGATTCCCGCGGAATTTCTCCTTGCCAAGTAAGGGTGAACATGGAAAATTCCCTTTCCATCCACTCAGTTGCCCAGGTGGCGGAATTGGTAGACGCGCACGGTTCAGGGCCGTGTATGTAACAGTGTGCAGGTTCGATTCCTGTCCTGGGCACCAAATTTAAAGGCTTCATCGCAACGCGATGGGGCCTTTAAATTTTCTGCCTTCGACAAGGAATCGAAGCAAGTGAGCGACCCGCGCAGGGAGCGGCAGGAGCCGCGAATCCGAATCTAAATCCCCGCCTAAACCCGCTTCGTCACCATCAAGCCCGCCGATTCCGGAAAGGGCAGGAACGGATCGAGGCGCCACGCCGTAGGATCTTCCGGCTTGTACGGAGCATTCCCACGAGTCACCGCCTTGGCGAAATGGTAGCCGAGCAGAAGCGAGAGCGGGTAATCGCTCCACCAGTGCCCGTTCGTGGCCACCATACTGAGGCCCACGAAGGCCACGATGGGGTAGCCCACGTAAGGAATCCATTTCTGTTCGGGAAAATTTGTTTCGATCACGCGCGTGGTGGCAAAGGTAGTGGCGATATGGCCAGAGGGATAGGCATCGTACTTCGAAACGCGGCGGGCGTATTTTCCCGGATTAGGAAACCACTGCCAGTAGCCAGTGCGCTTATCCGTGATCACGTTCGGGCTCTCGCGTCCCGCGATATGCTTCAGCACCTGCGTAGTGATTCCCGTGGCAATTACCACCTCCACGATTTGGCTGGCGGTGCGAAGCGCGCGGTAGCTGCTGAAACTGGCGCCATAAAGCAGGAAGCCGCCCGCGATCATGAATTGAAAGCCGCCCTTGCCCACGTTCCAGCCAAATTCGGTGGCGTCGTGAAATGTGGTTTTCTTGCTGTGGTACTGGCTGAATGGCTCCCACGCTTCGAAATCGTATTTAATGAGTACAGCCGTGGAGCCGGCCACCCAAAGCCACGAACTCAAAGCCTCCCGCGAGAATAGACTTCTGCCCACGGCAGCATAGTCACCGGGAATTTTCGTGAGGAAGGAAAATACGCTCAGGGGCGGATCATCCTTCTGCGCTTGGTCCGCGATCGAGAGCGGTGGGGTTTCCGACTTAGCACTCTCCTCCGCGCGCGCGGAAGAGGCGATCACGCCGATCGCCAGAGCGAATAAAAAACTTTTTCTCATGGAGAAACTGTAAAGGCGAAAGGGGCAAAACGGAACGCTCTTCGCACGCGGAGGAAATTTACTTTTTTCCGACGGCGCGCCCCTTCAAGCAGCTTCGCCACGCTTTTTTCTCCACATTTACCGTCTAATGCCACGCCGCTCTCTGCTCGATTCGCAGGACTCCGAGTCGGAAAATAGTTCATGGTTGGTCGCCGCCAAAATTCGCGACTCTCCGCGCACTTCAATCAAATTCAGCTACATAGATAAATTTTAGCGAGCGCGAACAAAATCTCTAGGGCGCTGCGGCCGAATTGCCTGTTAGCTTTTGTTAGCAAGTTTTGCCGCATTTCTCTCGGAAACATTTGCTTATCGAAGAAAACCCTATCTAAGATTCTTTCCTGGAGGGACCTTAAACATGAAAAATCTAGTACTAGTTCTATCGGCGCTTTTGATGGTGCCCGCTGCTGCTCACGCGGAACGCTTCATTTTGAAAAATCCGCAAGGCACGGTGATGGCCAAAACGATCCAAACCTTGCAATTTGGGAATGACACCTACGTAGTAGTGGAAGCCCCGAAGTATGCCCACATGCTCGCGTCGTTCGGCGCGAACTCGGAATCGGTAACCGAAGACCTTTATATCGGTGTTCCCACCAACGAGCCCTCGGAGCTAGCGACGAAAGCCTGGCACCCCGACGCAATGAAGTACTCGCAACTTCCCAATATCCGCGATGGGCACGATATCGTCGTGGCCGTGCTCGATACCGGCGTGGATTATACTCACCCCGCTTTGGCCGCCAATATTTACGTGAACCCGAAAGAGATCCCCGGCAACGGAATCGATGATGACAATAACGGTTATATCGATGACGTGAACGGCTATGACTTCGACGCCAAAGACGCGGATCCCCGCGACGGTGATTCGCACGGCACGCACTGTGCGGGCATCATCGGCGGCGCCCTGAACGCCGATAACGGCGCGGTGGGCGTAGCTCCCGGCGTGAAGATCATGCCCGTTCGTATCATCGGCAACGAAACCCGCGGCTTCCTCTCGAACGCTGCCGCCGGGATCAAGTACGCCGTAGATAACGGCGCGAAAGTTCTTTCGAACTCCTGGCGCGTTTACCGAAGCTGGGGAACTTTCGATCCTTCGGAGCCGAACCTTGCTCTCCTGCGCGCCGCGATTGAATACGCCAATGAAAAAGGCGTAATCTTCGTAGCCGCTTCGGGCAACGAATCGGTAAACATGGATACGGGCCTCGAGCGCGATCCCCTCTACCCCGCTGGCTTCACCGGCCTGCCGAATATGGTAGTGGTGGCGGCTTCGGAGTTGAGCGGTAACATGGCTTACTTCTCGAACTACGGCGCCAACTACGTGTCCGTAGCGGCTCCCGGCCGTGATATCATCTCCACCATCCCTGGCGGACGCTGGACTTCGATGAGCGGCACGAGCATGGCCACCCCCTTGGTGGCCGGATCGATCGCTCGCGGCTTGAGCTCGGGCTACGCCACAGACATCGCCATCAGCAAGCTGATCAGCACGAGCACTCTATCCGACTCTTGGACGAACCGTGTTCGCGCCGGCGGCGTGATTGACTTGACCCGTTACCTCGCCGACTAAGAGATCCTTAGCGGATAAAGAAGGCGCCGTGGGAGTAATCCCGCGGCGTTTTTCTTTTGGCCACTTGAGATTCCGAACCTGTATGGGTTACTAAAGGGAACTCAGGCACCCGTAGCTCAGCTGGATAGAGCGTTGCCCTCCGAAGGCAAAGGTCACAAGTTCGAATCTTGTCGGGTGCGCCAATCTCAAATACCGGTATCCAAGGATACTTCATATTCATCCTTTGTTAGCTGAAACATGAAATCATCCGAAAACCGTTGCGGATTACGACGAACCTGCTCATTGAGCCGCTTAGAAGGAACTTCGTATAGCTCCGCTCTTCACTAGAAACGTGCGCTCCAAATTTGACATCTAAGAAACCGCCCCCACTCTTTAAAAAGATGCGCGCGGAAGCGAACTACAAATTTCTGGTTCTTCTTTTTGGAGGCTTCTTCGCCTGCCTTCTTTGGTCCAATGAAGCAAAGGCGAGCTCGTTTTCCATTGGCCATAACCTCGTTCGCCCACCTTCTTCAGACATTCGGCTTGAAGCCGTTCCTTTCCTCTGCTCATCGCACGTCGATTCAAATCACCTATCCGGAAATGGCTTTTTTGCCTTACTACCAACAATTCAAGATGAAGCGTTTTTGCCGGGAATCCTCGCTTCTTTCGCTCTCCAGAACCCCCTGTACGGAAAGGCCGCAAAAATCTTTCTTATCCGTACTGGCTTAAGCCCTCCTTCCTCATACGCTCTCACTTAAAACCTACAACCAAAATTAATGAGGAACTTTATGAACAAACGATTGTTTGCAGTCTCTGTATTGCTTTCCGCCATACCGGTTCTGGCCATGGCTGGATCTATCAACTTGAGCAAAGGAGATTTTCTCTCTGCCAAGAAAATAACTAAGAACGGGGAAATTGTTCTTAGTCTTAAGCTCAGCAAATCGGGAAAGGCCAAATTCAAAGAGTGGAACAAAAGCAGTGTGGGTCACACCATTCATACCGACATTGCAGGTGTGGTCACCGACTTTACTCTCCGAGATCCCATTGGGGGAGACAAGCTGGAAGCTGGCCCGTATTCCGAGCCAGACGCCCAAAAAGTGATCGCGGAAATTAACGAGAAATAGGGACAGGGCGAGGCGATGGTTCTAGTCGCCTCGCCTTTATCGCTGGCTCAATCCCTTGATCTTCTTCTGCGTAGGCACCCCCACGCATGATAGCCACGTTCACCTGCACAGCGCGCCCGCTCTTGAGCACCCCGGAAAGCATAGCCACGCCTTCTTTGGTAAACACAAATGGTAGAAAACGAGTGCCTCCGCGGCCTTCTTTTCCTGCAGGTCTTGAGATGCCAATTTGGTATCTCAAAAATTCATGCTGCTCGCCGGTCAGCTGAAACATGAAATCAATGGGAAATCGCTCTATTCTTCGTTCACGTTTTCTGCCATACGCTCGCCCGACGCCCGAAATTCCAACTTGCCCAAAAAATTTCATCATCATATTTAAGGTCACAAATTGTGACCTTAAAAAGGCGCATTCGGCCTCGAGACGATATGTTCGAGGCTTCATTTCACAGCCTCAAATATGGCTTCACCACTTTGGGTCTTTTGGGGACGAGTATTTTCTCACAAATGTAGTTCTGCGAATTTGACTCAATTCTGAAAAGTCTAATTTTCGCTCAAGCTGATCGCCCTCCGCGGGGATCGGTTTTTGATATCACAATTTGTGAAACCAAAAACTCGAACTCTTTAGGGGTATAGGGAAGATATCGACGACCGCCGCGACCTCAAAAACTCGTATTCCCTCTCATCACTTAATGATCAAGTGATAAAAACAACCACGCCCTAACGACCAACGCAACGAACCGAACTGGTAGTGCCGCGCCGGGGGCCGCCGCCGCCGCTACTGCCATTGGTGCCAAAGAAGCCGCGCGCGAAATACGAAATAAAAGGTTCGAGCGAAGCGGGCCAGAAGGGAAGCAGCCACTTTGAAAAAAGCAGCGAGATCTTAAGCCCTGGCGTTGCCGTGGAGCACGGCGCCTATTTTCTTTCTTTCGCATTCCAGGATCAAATCCAAAACTTTTTCGATCGGCGCATCGTAAATCTTCACGAGAGCTTTCAGCTTCGCTAGCGGCGGCGGCGCGATCCCGCACTCGAAATTTGAAATGAATTGAGCCGAAGAATAGCCAAGCTTCTGAGAAACTTCACGTTGGCTTAGGTCTTTTTTTAAGCGCAACTCGCAGAGGAACTGGCCGAGCTCGCCGTAATGCCGAGGAATTGCGTATTTTTTCTTTTTTGCCAAGGCTACTCCTGGTTTGAGAAAGCCCATTTTCTACTTTAAGCGCCGGAAAAACACAACGCGCTTCGCTACGTCTTTTTGAATGCTTCGCTTGGAGCCGCAGATCCCGGGAATGACTAGGTTTATTTTGAAAACGAATTCTAGCTATCGGCGATCAACCATAGATCGCTTTTCTTTTCGCTCAGATCCGAAAACTATAAATAAATTTACTACCCATGTCTGTTTTGGCGCCGCACTAAGGGCCGGCGGTGGCACCCATTGGAAAATTCTGAGAGATAAGAATGGAAGAATAGTGGATCGCTCGAAGCCCTAATGCCCTTCCGAGCGGCCTAATACTATTTTCTCCTAGGTGCCGGGCGCGAACCGATCGAGATCTTTCGGATTCGATACAAGCCAGCAATCATAGTCGTCGGAATTCCGAAACTTACCCTTCGAGTAAGAGGCTTCGGCACTGGGGTAGAGCCCGTGTTTCACCATGGGACGGTCGCGGAAAGCTTCTTCGATGCGCAGCACTTCGCTACCTTCCACGAAGCAGGTGATGCCGTCGCGATCTTCATTGCACGAAGCGGCGGTTTCCTGATCGCCTTCGTTATCTTCCACGAAGAATACCAAGCCATTTTCTTTTTTTGTGACGTAAAAGGCCGCGGCGGAAGCGGAAGAAAGAGAACCCCCATGCTCACAAACCAGCGAGAGGCGGTCGAAGGTTTTCGCGTTGGCAAGGGGGCGAGCATCCGCCACTTTGTTTTTCGTGGTGGCGCAATCCGTGAGCGCCACCGCCAAGCATGTGAACGCCAAACAACGGAGAAACTTCATCTCTAACCCCCTTTTGCTTCCTTTCTTATCTTAAACAGCGACGGATGATTGTCTATAGGGGAAGGTTCGTGGATTTCGTGGTGAATGCGGCGCATTAGAGGATAAGGAAAGCCATGCTGAACCTCCGCATCCTCCGGCGTTCGGAATCTTGGATTGCCGTGGATAAACCGGCCGGCTTCCATACTCATCCTCCCGAGAACAAAACGATCCGTATGCATCCTCGCTGGGACGCGCTAAGGATTCTCGAGCGCCAAAACGGAGAAACGCTTTACCCCGTACACCGCTTGGATCGCGCCGCTTCGGGCGTATTGCTCTATTCGCGCCGGCCCGAAGCTAACCGGCTTTTGCAGGCCCAATTCGCGGAAAAGAAAGTGCGGAAAACGTATTTCATTCTCGTGCGCGGCGAGTTGCGTGCGGATCTTACACTCGACAGCCCGCTTAAAACCGAAAGCGGCCGCCTCATGCCGGCCGTTACCTGGGTGAGCCCATGCTTTTCCTTTCGCCTACCCATTCCTCACCCCGAGGGTGGCGAAAGAACCTTCACGGTAGCGAAGGCCGAGCCCGAAACCGGTCGCTTCCACCAAATTCGGCGGCACCTGGCCGCCGCGGGAAAGCCTCTGCTGGGCGATAAACGCCACGGCGATAAAAAGCTCAACCGCGAGTTCGCCGCGCTCACGGGATGTTCGCAGATTTTTCTGCGCTGTATGTCCCTGGAATTTCGCTGCCCGGATTCGGAAACGCGCGCCGTGGTGGCCGGGCGCTGGAGCCGCGAATGGCACCGACTCTTCGATCTGGCGGGCGCTTGTCCCTTTACAGCTTTGCCTTTTCGAGGGCGGCCATCACCTTCTTAAAATTGCCCTGATTGAAGAATGCCTTTTTATCGCCGATAAATTGCGGCATCGAGAAATTGGTACGCTTGTTGAGAATTTCCTGCGCTAGCTCGTGGGCCACGATGAAGAGACTACTCAGGGGGGAAATATAATTGAACAGGAGCCCACGGGGAAAACCACTCCCGTTCGGGCGTTCGTGGTGCTGTTGCACAATAATGTCCACATCGGCCGGAACTTCCTTGAAGGCGCGCACCACGTCGGCGGATTTTGCCGGGTGCAGGTGGTATGACTTTGTATCGGCCTCGGGGAATTTCTTCTTACTTTCCTCGAGCTCGCGTAAGGTATTGATCTTCGCAATTTCCGGGTTCTGGAGGGAGATGTCGTGCATGTACGCGGCCAGCACGAGCTTCGAAAACGTAGCCTCCGAGCCCCATTCCATTTCCTTGGCCACGCAGCAAGCCACGTGGGCGAGCAGAGTACTGTGCATGGAAATATAATTTCCTTCTTTGGTAATTTTGCCGATGAGATCGGCGAGACGAGGGTTGGACCCCACGGCCTTTAGTGTTAGCTGCACGTTTTTCTTGGCGAGCTCCTGCACCTCTTCGGTGAAACCCACTTTGTGCACGAGTTCCTGGATCGCCTCGTGGGCCATATCGGAGGATTCGATCGCCTCCTCTTTGCCGAGATCGTTGCGTAACATGAGCTCTTCGAGCTCGCGACGGAACTTGTTGATGAACTCCGCCGTTTCCGTGCGGCGGAGGTACATATATTCCACTTTTTTCTCCGCGTAATAGCGCTCGAGATCGTTAGCGTCGAACTCATCGCCCGGACGGAAAAGCTTTACGAACTTTGTGTCGGAAAGGCGGATGAACACATCGCTCTTGAGCGGAGACACGCGGATCAAAAGATTAGTGCGGATGGGGCAGAACTCCGCGGAACCAGAATCGTCCACCGAATATCCGCTACGAAAATTCTCAATCGCCTTTAGCACTCCGTCCACTAGCTTGGCCGCTTCTACGGTGCCCACCACCGCAAGACCGGCGAAGTTACTGGCATCGGGCTTCATCACTCCCGGATCGAAGAAAAACAGCACCGGCAAGGGCGGTTTACGGTCGCGCAGGTATTTCACCAACACCGAGCTTGGGCCGGTGAAGGGCGCCACCAGGAGATCGCAAGGTTGAGTTCCAGACTGCAGGAGATCCACGGCTTCTCTAGGCGAAGAGCATTCCTTGGCCTTAATCGCGAACTTACTCGTGATCTGAAAGGTCAACAATTCCTTCACGTCCTGATTTTCGGACACCAGCAAGATCTTCACGCGCGCTCCATCGGATTATTTTAAAGGGATGGATATTTTTTGTCCAAGAAACACCGATACTTACACGGCAAAGCGAGAACTTTTCCTCGCCCAAAGCGACAAAAATAGAAACGGTTGTTGCCACAAGATTTCTTTGCCCAATGTGGCGATTTTGCATAGAGTGCTTTCGATTTAGGGTTTCGTATTTACGTGATCATTCGAGAGGACTTTACGATGGCTTGGTTACGCGCTTCCTCCTTCCTTGTTGTGGCCTTACTCACGCTCCACTCCTGCGCAAAACACGAGGCCAACCCTGCGGCCCCCGTCGTTTCGGGGATGAAGCAGAGGATTCTTACCGAAGCGGCGAGCGCCACCGCCACGGCCGCCGCCAAACCCGCCGGGGCAATGGTTTCGGAAATAACGCTCAATAAGGCGGCGCTTCTCGGCCGCACGTTCAACTACAGCGCTTCCCTGCAATTTTCCTCGATCGTGGACGGCGATCTCGCCACGGCGATGATGGGTCTCTCGCTCGGTGAGGTTCCCGCGAATTTTCAGATCCAGGGAAACAAACTCCTCTTCCTCACCGACGGCAGCATCAACTTCGAATCCGACGTGAATAAGCCTTCGCGCTTGATCTACGAATTCCTCATCCTGAGCCAGGACGAAACGACCCTCACGATTCGCGCGGAACAAGCCTCGCCCATCATGGATACTTTTCTGTTCGGCACCAAAGATCGTGCCGACGTGAAATACTCCTTCATCCGTTCGATGGAATACGCCGGTAGCGATGAGCTCTTCCTCATCGAGAGCTCCGTGGAGCTGAAGGATGGTTCGCTGGGCGAATTCATGGAATCGTTCCGTCCACGTGAGCACACCGTGCCTAGCGACGTGAAGCCGATTTACGCCGATGAGGCCCTGAATCCGTTGGCCGGACGCTACGGCTTCATCGACGCCGGCGACGTTTACGTGAATAAAGAAGCGCGCGTGCGCGTGAAAACCAAAGTGGCCAATCGTTTCCTCGTAAAGCCCAATGATCCCGTGAAGTGGTACGTTACGGCCAATATCCCCGAGGAATATCTCGTGGACATCAAGAACGGCGTGGAAGCCTGGAATCGCTATTCACGCGCCGCGGGCCAGAGCGATCTCGTGCGCTTCGAGGGCCGTCTTCCGGAAGGCG
>JACCDG010886943.1_pt1 | contig 12266 bp, 6 predicted proteins | sample 7442471 | NCBI WGS metagenome assembly JACCDG01 (sample SAMN15323444, study PRJNA562643) | freshwater metagenome | isolation source: river surface water | place: USA:Blue River Watershed | collected 2017-08-17 | reverse complement strand
TGTCTGTCGTCAAAGGAAACCTTGTCGTCCCTGAAAAGTTGGATTTTGGCGCGGTTCTGATCGATACCACCGTCCATCAGCAGATCAAGATTGAGAATCACAGTGTCGTGCCAGCAATCGTGACGGGTATCTCTACGGACTCTGCGTTTCCAGCACAGTTTGTCGTTGACCCGACCCCATTCACGATCGAGCCCCATGACTCTCGCTTGGTAGACGTGGCCTTTCATGTCGACAGCTTGGCTCAGCTCGAGGGCACGGTCACATTTCTTGTAGAATCTGGCACTGCAGGAGTCAATCTCAGCACGGTGATCACGGGTCAGGGCGTGAAGGCTGTTGCCCTTCCGTCTCCAACAGAAATCGACTTTGGACTCATCTCCGTCTTTGATCACGCCAATCGTGAAGTGACGATTACCAACTCGGGTCGAGTTCCTGTGACTGCAGAAATCTCCGGTTTGACCGGAATATACTCCAGTCATTTTGCCGTGGGTACGAACGGACCGATCCAGGTGCCGGCGGGAGGATCCGTCCCGATCCGCGTTGAGTTCAATCCTACCGCGCAAGCGGTGATGGAAGCGACCTTCAACGTCACTCCGTGTCCGGGGTGCGCGGTGGTGCCCGTCACTTTGAAGGGGACTTCAGTTGGCGTTTCTTTGGACTTGTTCCCCAGAATGCTGGATTTCGGATTTTTGCAGCCTGGTTCGACGGATCGCAAGGGCGTAAAAATCAGAAACAACGGCTCGCTGAGCGTCTTGATTAACCGAGTAGAGCTCCTATCGACGACCGACCCCGCCTTTACGGTCGATACTGCCGCGAATGGCGTCGCGATCTCCTCCGGTTCTGAGCTCGATGTGAACGTCACGTTCGCGCCGACCGACTTTAGAAGTTACTCGGGCACCCTAAAAATCTACACCAATGATCCGATCTTTCCTGAACTCTTGATTCCGATTTCGGGTTCTGGTGGGGGCCCGATCGCGCATTGCACGCCGACGAATCTCAACTTTGGTTCAGTGGTTTTGGGCACGCAAAAGACCATGCAGGTCGTGTGCAGCAATCGTGGGACCGACTCCGGCATGGGTAATAGCGCTTTGCAGATCACAGGCGTGTCCATCACGGGTAGCTCGATGTTTCATGCAACGATCCCTCAGACTATATCCATTTTGCCTGGCAACACCTTTGGATTGGACGTGCTCTACTGGCCTCTCGCGGGTGGCATTGCCAGTGGCAAGCTCCTGATCCAAACCAACGACGCAAGTCATCCGACCTATGAGGTGGATCTGTCCGCTCTCGCTCAAGTCGCTGCTCCTTGCCAATACTCGGTGACACCGACATTCTTGAACTTCAATCGCGTTCGAGTAGGGGCGTCTGCTCAGCTTGCGTTTAAGCTGCGCAATGAGGGTGCCGATTTCTGCGCGGTCACCAATCTCAAACTATCCGCTCAAAGCCCCAGTGATACCGCAAGTCATGCAGGTGATTTTCTTCTCCCTCAAGGATTCATCTCTAATACTTCGCTCGCTCCTGGTGCGGATCTATTGATTCCGGTTTCTTTTCAGCCCACTCAGGCGGGTCCAGCCGGAGGTTCGGTTGAGTTCTTTGTGAATGGTGCAAGCGGCGTTGTGCCTGGCTTTGTCCCCCTGCTCGCAGTTGGAGATCTCTCCTGCATCGAGGCAAGGCCGGTGTTCGTGGATTTTGGCATCACGGGCTTGAACTGCCCTGCGAACCTCAAGGAGCTCAGGCTCACCAATGTATGCAGTCAGAGCGTGTCGGTGGATTCGCTCGGACTGGATCCAATCACCTCACCGGAATTTGCGATCACCAGCCCGACCACGGCCTTTCAGATCGCGGGAGGCAGTAGCACGACTGTGAACTTAAGTTACCTTCCTACCGACTTTGGGCTGGACTTCGGTGCTCTCCAGATCATTGAGCCGGGTCAGACTCAGCCATTGATAGTCACTCTTCAGGGTGGGGCGACCCAAGCTGTTTCTCAGACGGATCATTTCGCGGCCGAAGATGCGACTCTTCAGAATAAAATCGATATTCTCTTCGTGATCGACAATTCGGGATCGATGGCTGACGAGCAAGCTTTGTTGGCGGCCAATTTCCCGACTTTTATCGCTGGCGCAGTCAACAACGCTTGGGACTTCAATATCGCGGTGACTACAACCGATGTAAGTTGCGTGAATCCGTATGGAAACTGCACGAGAGGTAGCTTCTTTCCTCTAGGTGGGTCTGACCGCATTATGAACCGCAATACGCCCAATCTAGCTGGCGTGTTCGCGAGTCATGTTAGTGTGGGAATAAATGGAAGCCCCGCCGAAAGTGGCTTGGAGGCTAGTCGGTTCGCACTGAGCGCGCCTCTGATCTCCTCGACGGACTCAGCGACCGGAAATGCTGGTTTCTTGCGTGATGAAGCAAAGCTTGCGGTCATCTTTGTCTCGGACGAAGAAGACAATCCAGCAGTCAACCCTGTCGGCGTTTATCAAAACTTCTTCACGCAATTGAAGGACGGTCGTTCCGACATGGTCTCAGTGGCCGCAGTGGTAGGTACCAACAGTTGTACGAGTGCGGCGGCGGTGTTTGGCGCTCGGTACATCGATCTTGCAAACGCCTTTAGCGGTGTGGTCGAACCTATCTGCGCTCCCGACTGGGCACCTGTTCTACAGAACATCTCTCAGAATCTATTTGCTGGCAGAAAGCGCTTTTCCTTGAGCAATACGCCCTCGTCTTCGTCAATCGCTGTCTCGGTTGACGGAGTGCAAGTCCCGCAAACGGAACCAAATGGCACCGTTAACTGGACTTACGACGCCGTAAATAATCAGGTGGTGTTTACTGATCCGATCCTGAGGCAGACAGTGGATATCACTTACCAGGTGACCTGTAGCTAAGAGGCGTCTCGCTTGGGTTAAAGCGCGCAGGTGTCTAAAGTCTAGACACTAGCGCCTCTAGATCACTGGATTTTTTCCCAGTCTTGATCGGCACGAGCCTTGAAATATAGGGGTTATGCTTTCAATTAGAATAAGCGCATTAGCTGCTCTGATTTTGATGTCGGGACTCTGTGCGGGGCCTTCGTCACTCTCGGTGGCATACGCCGCGATGGGTGGCCCTGGCGTTTGCGGGACGTCGTGCCTGGCAGGTGGTCGTCAGTTTGGGATGTTTGGCCCGTTCTACAGCACCCCTTTTCTCCCGCCGATGCCCTATGCGTATATGACCGGACAAATGCCGTACCTGTATCCTATGATGGGTATGTACCCTTCTTATGTTTCGAACATCTCTATGCCTCCTTCTCCCTGGCAAATGCCGATGGTTAATCCAGTTGGTTTTCCGATGGCGGGTGGAGCGAGGATCGTTCGTCATAAACCAGCTTCCAAGCACCCTTCCAAGAAACTCACAAAAAAGACGACTTGGTCTGGCATTCGCGCTGTTGCCAGTCAGTAAGATTGCAATTGATCATCTAGCCTTGGCGATCTGACTGCGGGCACGTACAATCAGTGCGTGCGCCTCTATTTTTTTCCTGCTCTCCTGCCTCTAGCTCCCGTCATTCCTTGGGTCTTGACCGGTCTGGGCGCGGTCGCCGGCATTTTGCGGGCAGTTCGTAAACTGCCGCGATGGACCTATGCCAGCGGTGCGTTCTTCGTTGCCGCGGCCGGAGTTTGGGTGTGGCAATGGGTGGGCTTACCCTCCGAGCGCGAGGGGACTTCGTTGACGCCAGCGAGACTATTGCCCTCATTTGTTTTGCGGTCGGCGGCTGAGTCAGCGAGCAAGCCAACTGGGATGGGAGATGTTTCGGGAGGCAAAGAGAACCACGCTCATGGTGGGGTATTTCGAGAGAAGTGGTTCCAGATGACTCCATTTCGGGCGTTATCGACGCCTTTTGTTTTCGATGGCGCTCTCGTAGTGGGTTCCTTTGAGGGGACGTTAGAGGGTATTTCGATTCACAACGGGCAGTCTGTGTGGTCCCTGAAGAAGCAAGAGCCCATTCTCGCGACCCCCATTGCTCATCAGGGCGTTGCTTTTGTGGGAGAGGGACTGCATACGGCCGTGTCGTCCGCCATGACTGCGGTCGACTTGGTCCATCAAAAGACACTCTGGCAAAGGCGATTTTTAGGTCACATCGAGAGTCCTCCTGCGATCGATTCCGCTCGAAAAAGACTTTATCTAGGAAGTGGACCGCGGGGCCTTTGGGCCGTGAGTCTCTCTACTGGAGATGTGCTTTGGCATTCTGAGTTGGGCCATATTGATTCGACTCCATTGCTTTTGTCGTCAGGACGATTGTTTGTGGCCAGTCAGCCTGACGAGAAGAAGGTTGAGTCACTCTTTCATGAAGTCGATCCTTTGAGTGGCAAGCCGCTTTGGAGCCTATCCATACCGGGCAAGCCTTGGGGGATCCCGCTAGGAGGCGCAGATGGCGATGTGTGGCTCACCACCGGCGTAGGTCAGATTGGCGAGCTGCAAGCATCTGATCAGGGGTGGTCACTGCGCATCTCAATCTTTGAGCGCAAAGTGATTTGGACCCAGAAGCTGGCTACGATGACGATGCCAACGAGTTTGTTGACCGAAGCGGGCACCGTCATCCACACGTTGAAGAATGGGCAGCTCCTGGCTATGGATAAGCAGACGGGATCGACAATTTGGGCGACAAATCTAGCAAAGAGCTTTCAAGCTTCCGCGACTTTGATGAAGGTGGGAGTTAGAGAGCTTCTGGTAGCTACTTCTTTTTCAGGATTTCTGTTTATGCTCGATGCTAAAACGGGCCAGGAAGTCGCGCAGATCGAAGTCGGCGCCAACTCTAACTCTTCTCCACTCTGGGATGCGAGCTCTAAAACGCTCTTTGTCGCGACACCCGGCACTGTGGCCGCCTATGAGATTCACCTTTGAAAACACTTTGGCTGAAGCTTTCAGAAGAAGTCTCGTTGCCTGAGGGTTTGTCTAAAGATCTTCAGGAAAAATTGGTCCACCTATTCGACCTGGGTGTAAAAAATTCTCCCTGGGTTCGCGCTCTCACTGAACTGGGTTTGAAGGCTCCTGCGGATCACGCGCAGATGTTGAGTTTCAGATCCGGCACCGCTTACATCAACGGAACCTTGCTTGTCTCAGTGGCCAGCGGGGGATGGGTTGAGCCGATCCAGTCGGCCGACGGATTTGGCTACCAATCAAGCCCGAACTGGCTGCGATTGCCTGCGCTACTGAAGGCGCAGTGGCGCCTAGAGAGGTTTCTTGATCATGCTCTGAGTTCGAAAGACTTGCTCACTGGCGACGACGCGATTACGCGCAGTCTGGCGCTAGGGCTCGCGATGCAGTCTCTCATGCTGCGCTTGCCAAAGCATGAACCTCGAGAGCTAGCAAAGTGGCTTGCAGACGGGGGGCGGTCAGCTCCTGCTTCGGTTCGTGATGTGGTGAAACGGATGCAGGAGATTCAGCTCAAGAGAACCGAGCTGAGTCGTGCTTGGCAGGTGCTGTTTCCGACGGGGAGTGTGAGCACTCAAAAAGAAGCACCGACTTTTTACTGGTCTGGCGGGGACAGCAAGGATGACGTCAGCGCGCTCAAGGCTGTCGGGCAACCTTCTTTAGAGCACAAAAGCCCCTACACCTGGAACGGTCTTCCAGTATTTCATGGCAGGGTGAGGGGCCGTCCAGTTCTGGTTGATCTCACCTCAAACGAGATGCCTTCTGTGAGCGCTGCCGATCCCGTTGTGTATGTGTTCGCTAAAGCTCGCCCTCAAGCTGTAGAGTACTATGAAGGCGCAAGTGCCCTTGTTTTCGCTGAAGGGGGGCTTCTCGCTCATGCCTGTGTCGTAGCTCGCGAGCGAGGGATTCCTTCGGTTACGGGAGTGGGGCGCTCCTTCATCGTTGCCATGCGCGAGAACCCAGGTTGTTGGATCTTAGTCGATGGGTCTGAAGGAACAGTTACTCTAAATCACGACTCAAACGTCTCCGGCTGAGCCATCTGCCAAGGTCGTGCAAACGTTTCCGGGATTTGATGGCCAAGCAACGAACCTGGCTTAATAAAATCATAGATCTCATCGTAATTACGCACATCAGTCGAGTTCACACGTCTCATGATGTGCCAGGGTCGAAGCTCAGCGGGGTTCCGTAGTCCCGCGGCGCCAACCACTTCGAGGAGGCTATGCACGGTTTCTCTCTGAAAGTTCGCCACACGAGTGGCCTTGTTTGGGACGTGGAGGCCCTTGACCAGCTCTGGATTTTGGGTTGCGACTCCAGTGGGACAGTTGTTGGAGTTGCAGCGCAGGGCTTGAATGCAGCCGAGCGCGAACATCATCGCCCGTGCAGAGTTGCATAAGTCCGCCCCAAGAGCCATGAGCGCCGCCATGTGAAACCCGGTAGTGACTTTGCCAGCGGCAATGATGCGGACTTTGTCGCGGACCCCGATTCCGATGAGGGTATTGTGAACAAAAACGAGGCCCTCTTTAAGAGGTGTGCCGACTGAGTTCGAGAATTCGATGGGAGCCGCGCCTGTGCCGCCTTCTCCTCCGTCCACCGTGATGAAGTCGGGAGTGATTCCTGTTTTGATCATCGCTTTTGCAACCGCAAGAAACTCACGGCGCTTGCCGATGCATAGTTTAAATCCGATGGGTTTTCCGTTCGAAAGCTCTCGCAGCTGAGCGACAAACTGGAGCAGTCCTTCGGGGGTTGAGAAAGACGAGTGCGCTGGAGGTGAGACCACGTCTTTCCCTGGGACTACGCCACGGATCTCAATGATCTCCTGAGTCAGCTTGCTCGCAGGCAGGATGCCTCCGTGGCCGGGCTTGGCTCCCTGTGAAAGCTTAATCTCGATCATCTTCACGTTGGGTAGGTTCGAGCGCTTTCTGAACTCTTCAGCGCTGAACGAACCATCTGGATTTCTGCATCCAAAATATCCAGTTCCGATTTGCCAAACCAAATCGCCGCCGGGTTGCAAGTGATAGGGGCTCAGGCCTCCTTCTCCTGTGTTGTGGTAAAAACCGCCAGTTTTGGCCCCCTGATTCAGCGCGAGGATCGCGTTCTTGCTGAGCGAACCGTAGCTCATCGCGGAGACATTGAGGAGCGCAGCCATATAGGGCTGCTTGCAGTCAGGACCTCCGACTTTCACTCGTGGAGGGTCATGAGGTACTTTTTTGGGAACAAGCGAGTGATTAATCCATTCGTAGTCCTGCGCGTACACATCGCTTTGGGTGCCAAATGGAAGCGTGTCCAGGGTTTTTTTTGCGCGCTGATAGATGATGGATCGACGCTCGCGATCAAAGGGAACTCCGTCTTTATTAGACTCAATGAAGTACTGGTTGATCTCGGGGCGAATCAGCTCCATGAGATATCGGCCGTGCCCGAGTACCGGAAAATTGCGGCGAATGGATTGTTTGGTTTGCAAGACGTCCACAACGCCGATGCCAAAGATAGGCAGTAAAACGACTAGTGAGTATAGAGCGCTTGGCCAGATCACGCTCGCGCCAGCAACGGCAGAGAATGAGATCGCTGAAACGGTCCAGAAAGTATTTCTCATATAGTCTAATAGTTTAACGTCGCTCCGTGTTCACGTACAGAAAATGCGACTTTGCTATCGCATGTCAGATTCGTGACGGAGTGGCAGGCTCTAAGCTCCGGCAGGAGTCTGGGAGATTTTTCTCTCCAGTGCGGTCTTGCGTGCCTCAAGCTGTTTACGGAGCCGGAGCGTGCTAGTCAGGGGCGGTTGCACGAGCGGGGATGCAAGCTCGGACTCAATTGCGTGCAGGCTGCTCTTCAAATCCCCTAATTCTTCGAGTGCACGCACTTTTGTCATTGCAGCCTTTAATCGTTGATTGCCGTACGCGAACTCAAGTGCTCGCTCGGCCGCCAGTAGCGCGCCCTTAGCATCACGACCAGGCTCGACCAAGAGTTTTGCCAAGCCTGCATGAAACGTATACTCATTTGGGAACCGACGAATTCCTTCGCGATAGATCGCCTCGCTCTCGGCAACTTTTCCTGCCTTGCCCAGGCAATAGGCCTTCTCTAGATTCGGTCCTCGCGCAAAGCTCGTGTCTTCATCGGCTGCTTCTTTAGAGTAGGCATCAGCACAGGCCAGGTATGCTCCCTTTGCGCGTGCCTTGTCTTGGAGTCGATCGTAGAGGTCTCCGCGAGTTTGGGCGATATCGGCTTGAGTGTAGTAGCTTCCTTTCAAAAGCGATGGCTGTGCAAAGAAGGTCTCGCTGAGTGCAGCGGCTTTGCTAAGTGCATCGCGGCTTTCATTAACGTTACCCGACTCTTCTTCGAGATCGGCGAGGGTCTGCAAATTTTCAAACGTCCTCACCGACCGCGGAAACAGTTTGGCCCACTCGACAATGATCTTGCGAGTTTCGGCGATATCACGATTGGACTGTGCGATTCCTAAGCGAGCCCGCAGAAGGTCTTCAAGCCGTGGATCATGCAACCGCAAAAAGAGCTCGGCATAAGGCTCGAGCCAGCGCTGAGCCAGCTGCGGCTCGTCTCTGTCGAGTGCGATTTTTGCGGCTTGATAGCGGGCATCCGCGTTACCGGCGTCTGCCTGCACAATGAGCTGGGCGTAGCCCTCCATTCGATTCTCGTAGCTTAGGCGAGCTGCAGCGATGAATTCGCTCTCGGTGCGATATCCCACGAGACGAGTAATTTCATCTCCTTGGGGCGTGGTGAAGACCACAGTCGGGAGCGCCTGAATATGGTATTTGTTCTTCAGGTCATTGTACGCGTCGTTGTCAGCATCGAGCTTGAGTTTCACGATGCGGCCTTGGGTTTCTTTCTTGAACTTCTTGGACTTGAAGACCACCCCGTCCAAGTGATTGCACGGCGGGCACCAGATGCCAAAGAAGTCGATCAAAAGGGGGAGTTTTTTGCTGGCCGCGAGCTCAAAGGCCTTGCTTGGATCGTTGACCCAGAAGTCCGTTGCTTCATCTAAGTGGGGGCGTGCCGGTTTGCCTGAGTTGCGTGAGAACACGAGTTTTGTATGTCGTTCTTCTGTTTTAAGAGCGAGAGAAGCCGGTACCGCAAAGGACTGTGGTTTTTTCAGGCAAAATGTCTTCGCGTTGTCGCAAACATAGGCTGATGTTCGGATTGTTTTGCCAAGGGTGCTCGGGTTTAAGCTCACCAAAATCCTTCCGGTGTCGATTTGAAGAGGAAGTGAGCTCTGTCCGAATCGGGCTTCGGCGGGTGCCTTCTCGTTAAAGTGATGCCCCTCAGGAGGAGTGATCTCAAGTATACCTTTGTTAAACTGAGAAGTAAGCGGAGGGATGGAAGCTCCAAACGCTGCATTAACGGTCATCATACCTAGGATGATAGCGATCATATCCAGCACCTCATTTGCCAACGCTGGGTCTATCATAAATGGGTGTGGATTTCCGATAGGACTATCGGCTGTGGCTTTGTCTATCAATTCAGTAGTGTAGGTTTATCGCCGCCGCGTGGCAGAGTGGATCCCGTATTCTTTGAGCTTGGTGTAAAGGTGAGAGCGATCCATTCGGAGGTTGAGTGCCATCTTACTCACGTTCCCCTCCAGGCGCTCATATTCCGTTTTCAAAATTGCACTCTCAAAAGCTGCTACTTTTTCGTAAAAATCGCCAATTTCGGACGAAGCAGAGGAAGAGGTTCCGGCCATAGCCGCCACTGCCGCGTTTTTTGCTGCGTCGCGAAATTTTGGCGGCAGATCCGCCACGTCGATTTCGGAGTTATCGATCATCGCAGAAAGGTAGGCAACGAGGTTGCCGAGCTCTCGGATATTGCCTGGCCATGAATAGGACTTGAGGACGTCGAGGGCTTCTGGGGTAAATGACAGACCAGGGACAGCCTGTCGTTTCGTAAAGTGCTCAACCAGAAGTGGGATATCTTCCTTACGTTCTTTGAGGGGTGGGAGCTGAACTGGCAAAACATTGAGGCGTTGGAGGAGGTCATCCTTAAACTGACCTGTTTTTACCATCTCCTCGAGATTTTTATTGGTCGCACAAATCACCCTAAATTCAAGCTGCAGGACTCTCGAAGAGCCAAGGCGCGTGACTTCCTTTTCCTGTAGGATGCGCAAGAGCTTGGCCTGAATGTCGAGGGGCATGTTGGCGATTTCGTCAAAGTAGACGATTCCTCCGTTCGCTTCTTCAAAAATGCCCTTGGTCAATTTATCTGCACCCGTGAAAGCGCCTTTTTCGTGACCAAAAAGCAGGCTTTCTGCCGTTGTGCTCTGAATCGTCGATGAATCTACCGCTACAAACGGGGCCCACGATCCGTCGGGCAGTGTTTTACGCAACTGTCGCGCAACGACTTCTTTACCCGTCCCTGTTTCGCCGGTGATGACCACATTTGCGGGGCTATTGCGTAGGCGGGAGATGGTCTTTCGGAGAGCGACGATCGATGGACTCTCGCCAATCATCACATGCTGGCGCTGATGCTCTTCAGTCTCGAAGTTTTGCTGGTTTTTGCGCTGTAGTAGGCTGCGTCTTTCAAGTAGTCGCGAGAGCGCAAGATGCAAGGCTTCCGGCTCGAACTCCTTTCCCAGGTAGTCGGCGGCGCCAAGGACCATCGCTTCTCGAACGGTTTCGAAGTCCGTCATGGCACTGATCATGACGATCGACAGATCTGGATCGAGCTCTAAAAACTTAGGGATCGACTGGAGACCTTCAGAGGGTGATCGCATTTGGATGTCGAGCAGCAAGACGTCTATTGGGTACTTCTTAAGAATCGCGATCGCTTCGTCGGAGTGATAGGCTGTCCGGCACTCGTACTTTCCTTTGAGCGCATGTTTGATTGCCAGCTGAAAAACAGCGTCGTCATCACAAATCAGGATTTGAGGAAGCCGAGTTCCGCTCGCGGAGGTAATCATCTCTTTAGGATAGGGGGAGTTGCCTGAATCCCCAAGACCGAAACGAGAAGAAGTGTAGGCGAAATGCGGCAGCGAGCTTTTTTAAGTGTCGTGGATTGCCAACACTTATTGCGCTGAGTCAAATTAAAGCGATTTTACATAATGGCCTATACCTTGCTCTGGATGCCCACAGATCAATTCAAATTATTGTGTGGGAGTACAAGAATGAACTTACGAGAATTTCATATTGCTTGCCGGAGTGATGCGACCGTCTTGATATCGGGGCCTACAGGGAGCGGCAAGACCCGTCTCGCTCGCAAAATTCATGAACAAAGCGAACGCAAACTGCGACCATTCGTGACGGTCAATTTAGCCTCTTTACATGAGGGGACGCTCGAGTCTGAGCTTTTTGGGCATGAGAGAGGAGCATTTACAGGCGCCGATCAGCGTCGTGTTGGGCGCATTGAGGGTGCGCAGGGAGGAACACTGTTTTTAGATGAGATTGGTGATCTAAGTCCCCGCCTTCAAGCCCGCTTGCTCGAGTTTCTGCAGTCCAAGACACTCACTGCTGTTGGCGGCAACCGCACCATCCAGATGAATGTGAGAGTCATTGCGGCAACTCATAGAAACCTTGAGCAGGAAGCGAAAGTGGGCCGATTTCGAGAAGACCTCTTTCATCGGCTTAGGGTGATCACTATCAGTTTGCCTGGTTTATCTGACAGTCCCGAAGACTTTAATGAGGTATTGCACGACTGCTTAAACGATGTTTGTGCAAATCTCGGTAGGTCGATCCTGAGGATCTCTGAAGAAGCAGCCGGGCGTTTTGAGGCTTACCATTGGCCTGGCAATTACCGGGAGCTTCGCAACGTGCTCGAATACGCCATTCATAGCAGTCAAAACGGTGAGATTAGCATTGGGGATTTACCTCGCTGGTTTGGGGATGCGCCTGCCTCGGAGGCAGAGCCAAGATCGGGCTCTACTGTCCTCAAGGTAGCGGAGGTGGGTCTTACTCTTGATTTTCAAGAGACTTTTGCGAGGTTCGAAAAGGATTACCTAGCGTGGGCTTTGGGGCGCTATCGAGGCCGTATAAATAAAACTGCTAGAGAAATTGGGATGAATAAGACGACCCTCATTCGACGAATTAGGGCGTATGGCATCCAGGTGGCGGGCGTCAGAGAGGTGCAGGAGGCACTAGTTGACGCACCGTGATTTATTAAGTCTGGGGAGTTACAGAAAAAAAAGTCACTGGTTCAGAAAAATTCTATTGCACCAAATTTGGACCTCCGATAGTACACGTCCTCACCGCATGTGACGAAATGAAGTGACTTCACGGTACTTCCGAAAAGTAGTCGTCATGTGGTTGTTCTTTGAAAATTTGGGATGAATTTTTTGAAAGAGAAAGTGGGGTCGAAGGCTCTAGTTTTTCTGGTGGTTTTGGGTCTTTAGGGCTCAAAGGGATCAGAAGGAAGAGAGAATCGAACCT
>JACCDG011218410.1_pt1 | contig 12268 bp, 10 predicted proteins | sample 7442471 | NCBI WGS metagenome assembly JACCDG01 (sample SAMN15323444, study PRJNA562643) | freshwater metagenome | isolation source: river surface water | place: USA:Blue River Watershed | collected 2017-08-17 | reverse complement strand
CAGATCTCGCGTAGGAACCGTTGGTAGATGCGCGTTCCCTGCTTGGTGTGAGTCACTTCCGGATGGAACTGCAGCGCGTAGTAGCGGCGGGTCTCATCGGCCATACCGGCGATGGGCACATCACCCGTCGACGCAATCGTCTTGAAGCCTGCCGGCAACGCGACGACCTGATCGCCATGACTCATCCAGACATCGAGCAAGCCGTGTCCTTCTGAATTCACGCGATCTTCGATATCGCGCAGCAGCGCAGAGTGTCCGCGCGCGCGAATCTCCGCGTAACCGAACTCATGCACGGCACCGGGCTCGACGCGCCCGCCGAGCTGCGCGGCCATCGTCTGCATGCCGTAACAAATGCCGAGCACCGGTACACCAAGCTCAAAGACGGTAGCCGGTGCGGCCGGCGCATCGGCTACGGTCACCGACTCGGGTCCGCCCGAGAGAATGATGCCTTTCGGAGCGAACTCGCGGACCGCCGTGTCACCCGCATCCCACGGATGAATCTCGCAGTAGACGCCGAGCTCGCGCACACGACGCGCAATCAGCTGCGTGTACTGCGAACCGAAATCGAGGATGAGGATTCGGTCAGCGTGTATGTCGGTCATGAAATGCGGTAGTTCGGCGCTTCTTTGGTGATGCTGACATCGTGGACGTGCGACTCACGCACGCCCGCGGTGGTGATACGCACGAAGGAAGGCCGCGTGCGCATCTGCTCGATCGAGTGACTGCCGGTGTAACCCATGGCAGCACGGAGGCCCCCTGCGAGCTGATGCAGAATATTGAGCAAGCTGCCCTTGTAGGGCACACGACCCTCAATGCCTTCCGGTACGAGTTTTTCGAGCTCGGTCGTCGTATCTTGGAAGTATCGATCGCTCGAACCGTGACGCTCGGCCATGGCACCGAGCGAACCCATGCCGCGATAGCTCTTGAAGCTCGCGCCTTGGAAGAGCTCAACGTCACCGGGCGACTCTTCCGTACCGGCGAACAAGCCGCCGATCATCACCGCATGCGCACCGGCTGCCAGCGCCTTGGCGATGTCGCCCGAATAACGAATGCCACCGTCGGCGATCAACGGGACACCTGTGCCCTCGAGACCGGCAGCTACGTTCGCGACAGCCGAGATCTGCGGCACACCGACGCCGGCGACGATGCGGGTAGTACAAATGGAGCCGGGGCCGATTCCCACCTTCACGCCATCAGCACCCGCAGCGACCAGCGCTTTGGCCGCATCGACTGTCACGATGTTACCGGCGATCACCTGCAGATCGCCCCAGCGGGATTTGACCTTTTCAACCATCTGGATCACACCGCGCGAGTGACCGTGCGAGGTATCGACGACGACGGCATCGACACCCGCTTCACGCAACGCGGCAACGCGATCGAGCGTGTCGGGCGAGGTACCGACCGCAGCGCCAACGCGCAGACGACCACTCTCATCCTTACACGCGCGCGGGCGCTCTGTAGCCTTCTGAATATCTTTGACCGTGATAAGACCGCGCAGTTCGTGATGATCACCGACGACCAGCACCTTCTCGATGCGATGCTTATGAAAGAGCTGCAGCACATCCTCACGCGGCGCGTTCTCGCGAACGGTGACGAGACGATCCTGCGGCGTCATCACTGACGACACCGGCGCATCGAGATGCGTTTCGAAACGCAAGTCGCGGCTCGTCACGATGCCGACGACCTGCTTGCCCCGCACCACCGGCATACCGGAGATGCCCTTCGATCGGGTGATGTCCAACACCTCGCGAATCGTCGTCTCGGGCGTCACCGTGATCGGGTCGACGACGACACCACTCTCGAACTTTTTCACGCGAGCGACTTCGAGCGCCTGCGCCTCGATCGTCATGCTCTTGTGGATGATGCCGATGCCGCCCTCTTGAGCGATGGCGATGGCAAGTCGAGCTTCCGTGACGGTATCCATAGCCGCCGACACGATCGGCAGATTCAAACGAATCTTGCGGGTCAGCTGGGTGGAGAGGTCGACTTCGCGCGGCAGGACTTCCGAGTAAGCCGGGACCAAAAGCACGTCGTCGAACGTGAGTGCTTCTTCGAGGATTCGCATGAGGGGAACCGTCCAAGTAGTGTTTGGACGTCTCATTCTACCGCACCCGGCCAGACCCGGTAAACTCGCCGGGATGTCGGCACCCGAGAGAGACGTTTACACCGTCGGACGCCTGAACCGCGAGGTTCGGCTGCTCATAGAGCACGGCATGCCGACACTCTGGGTCGAAGGCGAACTGACCAACTTCTCGCGGCCCGCCTCGGGCCACTGGTACTTCACCCTGAAGGATCGGGATGCCCAGGTCCGCTGCGCCATGTTCAGGCAACGCAATGCCGCGCTGCGGTTCGTCCCTCGGGACGGCCAGCTCGTGATGGCCCGGGTTCGTGTGGGACTTTACGAGCCTCGTGGTGAGTATCAATTACAGGTCGAACACCTAGAAGACTCCGGCGTCGGCGCGCTGCGCCGGGAGTTCGATCGCCTTAAAGAGAAGTTGCAGGCGGAAGGTCTCTTCGCAAGCGCCCTGAAGCGGCCACTGCCGACACTGCCAACCCGAATCGGTGTGGTGACCTCACCGAGCGGCGCTGCGATACGCGACATCCTGCACATTCTGGCGCGACGTTTCGCAGCGGTGCCGGTCGTGATCTATCCGACTGCCGTACAGGGCAAAGATGCCGTACCCCAATTACTGACCGCGATCTCGCAAGCGAGCACACGACAGGAGTGCGATGTACTGATCGTCGCGCGCGGCGGCGGCTCAATGGAAGATCTGTGGGCCTTCAACGACGAGGCGGTCGCACGTGCAATCCGCGCTGCACCGATGCCGGTCGTCACGGGAATCGGACACGAGATCGACTTCACGATCGCCGATTTTGTCGCCGACGTGCGTGCACCCACGCCATCGGGTGCAGCGGAGCTCGTCGTTCCGGATTCAAGTACGTGGCGCACGACGCTCACCAAACTCTCACACCGACTGCAGCAAACGCTCTTGCGACGGTTGATGGATGACCGCAGCACGTTGCAGCAACTGCGCCGGCGTCTCGAACTCACGCATCCGGGTCATCGCGTCAATCAAGCAGCACAGAAACTCGACGAACTGACGCAACGACTCGGGGCTGCATGGGCGCTGCAGCGCTCGCAACGCGCCACACGCCTGCATCGCCTCGAGGCTCGGCTTGCCGGCGTCTCTCCGCGTCATCATCTCGAAGCCTTACGCGACCGACTGACGCGACTCGACCATCGCTTGCGGCAAACCTGGTTGCAGGAGTGGCAGCAGCGACAACAGCGTCTCGCCCTCGCCTCACGCACGCTGAACGCCGTGAGCCCTTTAGCGGTACTGGATCGTGGCTATGCACTGGTGACCCTTGCCGACAGCGGTCGGCTCGTTCGAGACCCGAGTGAGGCTCCGGATGGCACCATCATCGAAGCGCGAGTCGCGAGCGGTAAACTGCGCGCAAAAGTGATTCCGCCCACGACACTCCCCGATGAGGACTCTCACTGAATGATTCGTTCGATGACTCGATGGCTCGCCACAGTCTGCCTAGCCGCGTGCATGCCGATTGCGTTGGCAGAACTCGCCCTCCCTCGTGCGAGCGCAGTTCCGGGCGGTGTGGTGTTGGTCGACATCGAGGGCGACTCGACTGAGCCACCGTTCGTGAGTTTCGAGGGGGACGCCGTGATGGTGTTGCCCCGTGAGCGCGGCTGGGTCGCGCTCGTTGGTATTCCTCTTTCTCGATCACCCGGGCCTGCTGCCATCCAGATTCGGCGCGGCGCTAGCACGCTGACTCGCGGCTTCACGATCGAAGGAAAACAGTATCGAACGCAGGCGCTGAAAGTGGCGCCCAAGCATGTCGATCTGTCTCCCGAGGATACCGCGCGGGTGGAACGCGAGCAGCCGCATCTGCGTGCGATGTACGGGACCTTCACCGCACAGATCCCTGAGAGTCTGCGCTTCATTCCGCCGGTCAAAGGTCCGCGCTCGAGCTCTTTCGGCTTGCGACGCGTATTCAACAATCAGCCCCGCAATCCGCACTCCGGGATGGATATCGCCGCCCCCGTCGGTACGCACGTGGTCGCGCCTGCACCCGGCACGGTCATCGATACAGGCGATTATTTTTTCAACGGCGGCACCGTGATCGTCGATCACGGTCGCGGACTCGTGACGATGTACTGTCACTTGAGCCGGATCGATGCGAAGGTCGGTGAAAAAGTCGCGGCGGGTGACAAGCTCGGTGAGGTTGGCGCCACGGGACGCGTGACCGGTCCTCACCTGCACTGGGGCGTTGCGCTCAACCGCGCGTTCGTCGACCCCGCGCTTTTTCTCGAATCTGCGAACGCGTCGCCCGCGCCGGGCGCTCGTTAGGGCGCGCGTAGGGATTCTTGTCGGTGCGATATTCGATCGCCACCGGTGAAGCGAACAAATCGAACTCTCGTCGGAAGACGTTGGCCAGATAGCGCGTGTAGGCCTCGGGTACGTGCACGGTCTGATTGCCGTGGATGATGATCCGCGGCGGGTTGCGACCGCCTTGGTGCGCATATCGCAACTTGATTCGACGTCCCCGAACCATTGGCGGTTGGTGCTGCACCATCGCCCTCTCGAGCGTCTTGGTGAGCTTCGGCGTCGGGATCTCAGTCATCGCTGCGTCGTAGGCCTTGATAGTGGCGACGACAAGCTCGCCGACACCCGTGCCGTGCCGTGCTGAAATGAAATGCACGGGCGCGTAGGGAACGAAGTCGAGCTTGAATTCCAGTTGCCTGCGGATCTCGTCGCGCTGCTCGACCGGAATGCCGTCCCACTTGTTCACGGCAATGATGAGCGCACGACCTCGATTCAAGGCGAGCCCGAGTACGTTCGCATCCTGCTCACCGATGGTGTCGTGCGCATCGACGACGAAGATGACGACATGCGCCGTATCGATCGCCTGCAAAGTACGGGCGACACTCGCTTTCTCGATGAAATCCTCGACCTTGCCGCGGCGACGAACGCCTGCGGTATCGATCAAAGTGAACTCACGCCCATCGCGCGCAAACGGCACGAAGATGCTGTCGCGCGTCGTTCCAGGCATGTCGCTCGCGATGACGCGCTCTTCACCGATGAGACGATTGACGAGCGTGGACTTGCCGACGTTGGGTCTGCCGATGATGGCGATACGAATTCGACCATCATCCGGATTCGAACTGCGCTCGATGGCCTCGGGGTCGAAATCGGCGAGCACATGATCCATGAGCTCGCGACAACCATCGCCGTGTGCCGACGCGATGGCGATCGGATCACCCAAGCCGAGTGAATGAAAATCGGCAGCGGCCGTCGCGGGGTCGAGCCCCTCAGCCTTGTTGACCGCCAGCACCACCTTCTTGCCCGAACGACGCAGCTCGCTCGTGACCCAATAGTCTTGGGGAGTGAGGCCCGTGCGCGCATCGGCCAGGAACACCAACACGTCGGCTTCTGCAACGGCGCGCTCGGTCTGAAGGCGCATCGGCGTTTCGATGCCCGAAGGCTGTTCGACCAGTCCGCCGGTATCGACGACGACGTAGGGAACGGGCCCGAGTTTGCCGTAACCGTACTGACGATCACGCGTTACGCCGGGCATGTCGGCCACGAGCGCATCGCGCGTGCCGGTCAGCCGATTGAACAGCGTGGACTTGCCGACGTTGGGTCGCCCCACGAGCACGACTACAGGCAACATGCTCGCAGCTCCTAAAAAATCAGCCGCGCGGACGGAAGGCCGTCACACGGCCCTCGTCATCCTGCAGCACGATGAGATCGCCGGCGCGAACCGGCGGGTTGCTGACGCGAGCGCCAGCCTTGGTGCGTGCGACGAAAGCGCCAGTACCGGCATTCAACCAGTGCACATAACCTTCGAAATCCGCGACAGCCACATGCGAACCGATCGCCACCGGGGCCGATAGACCGCGTAGTCGCAGTCCCGCCTGTCGCCATACTTCGACACCGGAGCGACGACGCAGCGCAACCACCTCGCCGTTCGCCGTGCTGACGTAGACCGACTCATCGTCGACGTCGAGACCACGATGACTCGAGAGCTCGCGCGACCACCATGACTGCCCCGAGTCGAGCGCTAGCATCGCGACTCGGCCCTGAAAGCCTGCCACGAAGACATCGACGCCGGATACTTTGACCGCCGCATCGATATCGACCATGCGCTCGAGTTCCGTTCGACCACTCGGTGCCGAAACGAGCTGTTCCCAAAGCACTTCGCCATTGCGAGTCTCGGCAGCGATCACTCGTCCATTGTCGAAGCCGCAAATAGCGGCATTGCCTGCGACGACGGGCGCAGCCGCACCGCGCAACGTGAGACGCGGAATCTGCTGTTCTTCGCGCCACAAGATCTTGCCCTCTTCGCGCGACAAGCCAAGCAGCACGCCGGCAACGGTGCGGACGATCACCGCATCGGGCGCAATGGCGGGGGCCGACAACACTTCACCGCCCACCGACACCGTCCAGAGCGTGGAACCTGTCGCCTGATCGAGTGCGATCAACTCGCCATTGGCAGAGCCCACCGCCACGATGCCAAATCCGGCGCCCGGCCCACCGGTCAACTCGGAACGCGTACGCGCGCGCCACAGCGTTTTGCCGTTGGCTTGCGAAATCGCGAGTACATCCCCTTCGCGACCCGCGGCATAGACCACCTCGCCATCGACAGCAGGTGCGAGACCGGCTCGCATGACGGGGTCACCGCCTCCGATCGAGACACTCCAGACGCGATCGACGTCGAGACTCGACTTGAAGTCGACAAGCTCAGCCGGCGGTTCGATATCTTTGTCCTTGTCGCAACCGGCAAGCAGACCCAAAACCCCGAGCGCCAAAGCCGCCAAGAGATAACGCGAACTGAGCTTGAAACGAGTCATGCAGATTCTCCGATCCTCACGGACCCTTAGGCGCCTCGATACCATCAGCCTGGGCATCGGCAATCTTCAAACGCAGACCTTCGAGATCGACAGTGGCCGGCTTGGTCGGATCGCTGGAAGCGGCCTCGGCCTTCTGCCAAGCCGCGAGCGCGGCCGCGCGATCGCCCTTGACGTGCAAGGCGTCGCCGCGAACGTCATCGAAGCGCGCTGCAAACGCGCCGGGATCGACTGCACTGAGCGTCGCGAGGGCCGCATCGGCGTTACCCTGAGCGATCTGCACACGAGCCAAACGTACCCGCGCAACCAACTGCAACTGCGGATCGTCCGAGCCCTTCATGACGCGTTCGAGACGGGTTGCCGCTTCGCCCAATTCGTTGGCCTCAACGTGCACGCGAGCGGCGAGCAGATCCGCCTGATCGGCGTAAGCCGACGAGGAGTACTCGGCACGCAATGCGTCGACCGCCTTGAGTGCGTCAGCTCGTTCGTTCTTTTCAAGCGTGTCGATGATGCGCTGATACGACTCGCTCGCTTCGACGTGACGACGCTCGACGCGCGCTTCCCACCAACGCCAACCGGCTAACGCACCCAACCCGAGTACGACGCCTGCAACCAGCCACGGGCCGTTCTCACGGATCCAGCGCTTGACGCGCTCCCACTGCTCTTGTTCGTTGTAATAATCGTCATCGATCACGTTCGTTACTCCTGACGTGAAAACCACTGACCGACAGCCTCAACCGCCGTCGTCAAAGAAATTTCTGCGGCCTCGCCTGCGCCCTCGCGTAGCGGCTTCATCTGCACGACACCGCGCTCAAGCTCGTTCTCACCGAGAACCAGCGCAAGCTCGGCGCCGCTGCGATCGGCGCGGCGGAATTGAGCTTTGAAATTGCCGCCACCAAGATTGGTCTCGACTCGGCGCCCGGGCATCGCACGACGCAGCGCATCGGCAAGACGGAAGGACTCGCGCACCGCTGCGGCACCCTGCGCCACAAGATACACATCGGCTTGCGGCGCCTTCGGCGCGGTCTCGGCTTGCTCGAGCAGCGCCACCACCCGCTCGACACCCATCGCAAAGCCAATGGCTGGCGTTGCCTCGCCACCGAGCTGCGAGATGAGACCGTCGTAGCGACCGCCCGAGCAAACGGCATCCTGCGCACCGAGCGCATCCGTCACCCACTCGAAAACGGTGCGCGAGTAGTAGTCGAGGCCGCGCACGAGACGCGGATTGACCGAATAAGCGATTCCGAGCGAATCGAGCATGGCACGCAATTCGGCGAAGTGTTCTTTCGACTCGGCATCGAGATAGTCCGGCAAAGTCGGTGCCGCGGCGATCATCGATTGCATCGTCGGATTCTTGCTATCGAGGATACGTAGCGGATTACCCTCGAGGCGACGACGACTGTCTTCGTCGAGCGTGTCGTAGTGCGCGCGGAAATAGTCCGTCAGCTGCGTGCGATAAGCACGACGCGCCTCGGCCGTTCCCAAAGAATTGATTTGCAGCGCCACTCGGTTGATCCCGAGACGCTGCCAGAAAGCATTCGAGAGCGCGATCAGCTCGGCGTCGATATCGGGGCCAGCAAAGCCGATCGCCTCGACGTCGATCTGGTGAAACTGCCGAAAGCGGCCCTTCTGAGGCTTCTCGTGCCGGAACATCGGACCGACGCACCACAGTTTGTGACGTGCACCGCGCAGCATGCCGTTGGAAATGGCAGCGCGGACGATACCGGCGGTTGCCTCGGGACGCAGCGTGAGGCGCTCGCCGCCCTTGTCCTCGAAGCTGTACATCTCCTTCTCGACGACATCGGTGTATTCACCGATGGCGCGCTTGAAGAGATCAGTCTGCTCCACGACTGGAACACGCATTTCGTCGAAGGCGTATGCGTGCAACAAATCACGCGCGGTCGCCTCCAAAAACTGCCAGCGAGCAATCTCCGCCGGAAGCACATCGTTCATGCCCTTGACGGGCTGGATCATCGAAGCAGTCATGGAGCAGTCGATCGGGTGTTGCGCGCCGCGGCACGTTGTACGTTGCCCGCAGCATCGATGGTGACGAAAGCCGTTGCGTTATAGATGAACGCAGGCGGCAAGGTAATCGGACGCCCGTCGATCTCGATGGTGACGGCATCGGCGCGACCGAGCACCACGCTGAACGGCGCATCGCCGCGTAGTGCGAGCGGGGTTCCGGCCGTCGCGTTACCGTAATAGCGACGCCGATTGTTTACGTCGTACACCTCGATCCAGGATGACTGACGTGGCACGAGTCGCAAAACGGCAGCGCCGGTCGCTATTGGCGTTGCCGCGGCAGGCGGTGCCGAGACGGGTGCGGGCACAGGCGCGGTTACAGCTTCAGGCGCAGGCGTAGATGTCGGTGTCGTTACGGGTGCAGCGGCAGGTGCCGGCATCGGCTCCGAGACGGCTGCCGGTGTTGGCGCTACTGCGGCGGATACGCCCGTCGAATCCCAACCCAAAATCAACCAAGCCGCCACAGCGATGAACGCCGTGATACCCGCCACCATGGCGCGACGCGTCCACACTTTGGGATCTACCGTACGCACCGGGGCACGAGGAATGCGCGCCAGATCAGGCTCCGCGAGTTTCTCCGCGCGAAGCGTGGCCCACGCACTCATCAATTGCTCGGTCGGAGCACCGAGGTAATCCGCGTAACGACGCAAGTGCCCTTGCACGAAGACCGGCGCGCCCAATTCTTCGAAGCGATCCGCCTCGAGCGCGCGCAGCAGTACCTCATCACAATGCAGCTGCGTCGACGCCTCGGCGAGACTTACGCCCTTGGCAGCACGCGCCGTCGAGAGCAGTGTGCCGATCGAATCGCTCACGGGGCGAGTCCCGCTGCCATGGCGCCCGCGAGCTTATCGCCCAAGCGAATTCGGGTGCGATCGTTCACCTTGCCCGCCAACTGACCACATGCCGCATCGATGTCATCACCGCGGGTGCGCCGAATGGTCGCCAATACCCCACGCTGGATCAGCTCATCACGAAAACGCGTAATCACCGGCATCGGAGAGCGGCGGTAACTCGTGCCGGGAAAAGGATTGAACGGAATCAGATTCAGTTTGGCAGGACGGCCTTTGAACATCTTCGCGAGTGCACGCGCGTGCTCGAGTTGGTCATTCACGCCGTCGAGCATCACGTATTCGAAGGTCACGCTGCGACCGTTCTGCTCGTCGATATAGTGCCAGCAGGCTTCGAGCAACTCGGCAATCGGATGCTTACGGTTGATCGGAACGAGCTCGTTACGAAGCTCATCGTTCGGCGCATGCAGTGAGACTGCGAGCGCGCAGTTCACCTCCTCGGCGAGCTTGTACATCTGCGGAACGAGACCCGAGGTCGAGAGAGTCACGCGACGGCGCGAAATATCGAAGCCGAGATCATCGAGCAAAATGCGAATGGCGGGCACCACATTGCGAAAGTTCGCGAGCGGCTCGCCCATCCCCATGAAGACGACGTTGGTGATGCGTCGATCGCCGCCCGGCTCAAAACCGAGTTCGCGATTCGCCAGCCACACCTGACCCACGATCTCGGCAGTCGAGAGATTGCGGTTGAAGCCCTGCTGTGCCGTCGAGCAAAAAGAACAATCGAGCGCGCAACCGACCTGCGAGGAAATACAGAGCGTGCCGCGATCGACCTCCGGGATGAACACCATCTCGAAGGCTTGCGAACTATCGGCACGCAGCAACCATTTGCGGGTGCCATCGGCCGAGTCGTGCCGCGAGACGATCTCTGGCACGCGGATTTCGGCGCAGTCTTGCAGCTGCGTACGGAAATCTTTGGCGAGATCCGTCATGGCGGCAAAGTCGCCCTCCGCGCGCTTGTACATCCAGCTCATCAGCTGGCGCGCGCGGAAGGGCTTGTTACCGAGGCCGCCCACGAACGACTCCAGCTCGGCTTTCTCGAGCCCCAGCAGATTCGTTCGCGCGGTGGCAGCTTCGGTCATAACGTCGATCGCGAGCGATCAGCCGCGCGGGCAGATCTCGATGCCACGGAAGAAGTACGCGATTTCCTGGGCGGCCGTCTCCGGGCCGTCGGAACCGTGCACCGTGTTCGCCTCGATGCTTTGGGCGAGGTCGGCGCGGATCGTGCCCGGAGCCGCCTTCTTCGGATCGGTGGCACCCATGATCTCGCGGTTCTTCGCGATGGCGTTCTCGCCCTCGAGCACCTGCAACACCACCGGGCCCGAGGTCATGTACTTCACGAGATCGTTGAAGAACGGGCGCTCACGATGGACGGCGTAGAAACCCTCCGCCTCGGACTTGGACAGATGCACCATGCGAGCGGCGACGATCTTGAGACCCGCCTGCTCGAAGCGACGATAGACCTCACCGATGAGGTTGCGAGCGACGCCGTCAGGTTTGACGATCGAAAAAGTGCGTTCCAAGGCCATGCGAAACATCCTTCAAGGTTTGTTGGAAAAAAGGGTAGCCGCGTAGTGTACCCGCGAGAGCCCCACCCCGGCAACGCGAGGAAGCGCGCAAGTGACTGGATGGCAAGGTTTTTTTAAACGCTGAAGCTTTCTCCGCAACCACATTCGCCCTTGACGTTGGGGTTGCGGAACTTGAAGGCCTCGTTCAGGCCCTGCTTCACGAAGTCGATCTCGGTGCCATCGATCAGCGGCAGGCTGGCGGGATCGACGAAAACCTTCACGCCACGATCTTCGAAGACGAGGTCTTGGGGTTCAGTCGAGTCGGCGTAATTGATGACGTAGGCAAACCCGGAGCAACCGGTCTTGCGCACCCCGAGTCGCAGGCCGATACCTTGGCCGCGGCTCTCCAGGAAGTTCTTCACGCGATCCGCCGCAGCGGGCGTCAAGGAAATCGTCATGGTCTCGTGTCACCTCGTGAGTGAGTCGATTCTAGCGCCTCTTTGGCGGCGCGCCACGCATCTTCGACCCGAATCAAACGCCCAAGTTTCTCAATCGGCACCTGAAATTGTCTGGCCCACTGCGACGGGTCGCCAAGATCGGCGGTCTCGGGCCTACACCCTAACCACTGTCGCTCAAAAGCCTGCAGCACCCGCCACAGATCCGGGCAGGCGAAGGCCCGGAAACGGACGGCCGCGATCCGGCCGTTTCCATCGAGAGCGAGGTAGCAGCGGACCCGCATCCCCTCGCGATGGGAACCTGCCTCCCCGACCGCCCACGCCGAGTTGAACGCGAGCATCGGCTCGGGGACTGACTCGGCATCTCGATCACGCAGCTGCGATACCGCGCGACGAATCACGGTGGCAGCGAACCTCGCCTGCTCCACGGTATTGCCGCGACCGAACGCCACTCGTAGCGTCGAACGAGCCCACTCCGCTGGCACTCCTTGGGCACGCAAGACGTACGAGGGTTCGCCGGAGGCCGAGTCGCAAGCCGCGCCGCTGGAGACGGCGATCTCAGGCAGCGCT
>JACCDG012034537.1_pt1 | contig 12272 bp, 14 predicted proteins | sample 7442471 | NCBI WGS metagenome assembly JACCDG01 (sample SAMN15323444, study PRJNA562643) | freshwater metagenome | isolation source: river surface water | place: USA:Blue River Watershed | collected 2017-08-17 | reverse complement strand
TAACCCTTCATTCCTTAAAGGAGACATCTCTACGCATTTCATACAAGATATGTTTAAAGAAGCAGAAAGGGGCTGATATGAGAATACTGACGATACTAGGCACTTTTTTTTATGCTGCGCTTGTTATCCTGGCGGGTTTTTCTTTGATTGTATTTTCTTTAAATATATTGCAGCCGCAGGATATTAATAACGCCATGATTTACGCCCAGAGCAGCCTGAACACCCGCGCGGTAGTAGGCATATCCGGGCTTCTTTTGATATTGATCAGTTTTTCTTTTGCCCAGTTGACCTTAGGCCGTTTTCAGCGGGAAAAAACCATTGCCTTTGCTACTTCTTCCGGAGAGGTAACCATTGCCCTTTCGGCGGTGGAGGATTTAATTCGTCGGCTTTCCGGGGTAATACCGGAGATAAAGGAGCTTAAGCCAGATGTCATTGCTACAAAAAAAGGCATTATTGCCGATTTGAGGGTCATTTTGAGGCAGGAATCCAATATTCCCGAACTTACTACCCGTCTTCAGGATATTACGCGTTCTAAGATTCAGGAGGTGCTAGGGATAGAAGAGCAAATCATCGTTAAGGTCCACGTAGCTAAGATTGCGGCTATGGATGATAAGGAAAGAAAGAGGAAAGAATTCGAAAAGAGCGAATCCTTGCCGCCTTTTAGCGGTTATGGAAAAATCTAACTAAAGTTGAGGAGAAACAATATGGAAAAGATAGGAATATTAACAGGTGGCGGTGATTGCCCCGGACTTAATCCGGTAATCAGGGCAGTAGTGAGAAAAGGGTTATTAGAGAGGTATGAGATAGTAGGCATAAAAGACGGTTGGAAAGGTTTGATAGAGAATCTTTCCATGCCTTTGGATATAGACTCGGTTTCCGGTATACTACACAAGGGCGGCACGATACTGGGTACTTCGAGGACAAATCCTTATAAGAAAGAAGGCGGGGTCGAAAAGGTAAAGTCTAATTTCAATAAGATGGGTCTTAGCGCTCTTATCGCGGTAGGAGGAGAAGATACATTAGGCGTTGCTTCCAAATTAACACAGGATGGTATACCTAATGTTGTAGGTGTGCCTAAGACGATTGATAATGATCTTTCTTCCACCGATTATACCTTTGGGTTTGATACGGCTTTAAATATCGCTACAGAGTGTATTGACCGGCTGCATACTACTGCGGAAAGCCATCACCGCGTTTTAGTAGTCGAGGTTATGGGCAGGCACGCAGGCTGGATTGCGGTAGAGGCAGGTATTGCTGGTGGGGCGGATGTTACCTTAATTCCGGAAGTTCCTATTGACCTAGAAGAGGTTTGTTCGGTGGTTGAAAAAAGGCATAAGCGAGGAAAACATTTTAGCATAGTAGCGGTTGCCGAAGGAGCCCAGTTTAAAGACAAGGGCATGGTCTTACAGGAGCAGAAATTGGATTCCTTTGGCCACGTGCGTTTAGGCGGGATAGGGGAGGCGCTTGCCGCTGAAATAGAGAAGAGGACCGGATACGAAACGCGCGTAAGCGTCTTAGGGCATATCCAGAGGGGCGGGACCCCTACTGCTTTTGACCGGGTCTTGGGGACAAGGTTAGGAGTCAAGGCGGTAGAATTAGTGAAAGGTAAGAAATTCGGTAGGATGGTAGCATTGCAGGGCGTAAAGATAGTCGATGTCCCCTTAAAAGATGCAGTGAAGGAGCTAAAGACCGTTGACATGGAACTTTATAATGTCGCGAAGGTATTCTCGGGATAGGAGCGGTAAAATGCGCGGTAAAATTGAGGACGCTATATTAGATAGCATCAGGATAAAAGAGGAGCTTCTCAAGGGCCAATTACACACTATCCTGGAGATATCCAACAGGATTATCCTTTCCTTAAAGAAAGGCGGAAAGCTAATTGTTTTTGGAAACGGCGGATCTGCCGGGGATGCGCAGCATATTGCTGCAGAGCTTGTGGGAAGGTTTAAGAAAAACCGTCCGGCTATCGCGGCAATTGCGCTTACAGTAAACACTTCAATAATTACGGCGCTTGCCAATGATTTCGGATATGATATTATTTTTGCCCGTCAGATAGAGGCGCTAGCTAAAAAGAACGACGTCGCCCTGGCTATTTCCACAAGCGGAAAAGCCAAGAATGTTGCCTTGGGCCTAAAGCAGGCGAAGAAAATGGGCTTATATACTGTTTCTCTCACCGGTTGCGACGGTGGGGATGTCGCTAAACTCTCGGACCTTTCTTTAATTGTTCCTTCATCAATCACGGCGCGCATACAAGAGAGCCATATACTTGTCGGTCATATCATATGCGAACTAATAGAAGAAGCTATCGTTTTTTAAAAGAGAAGGTAAAATCTCTTAACAGGATTTTAAAGCTGCTCCCTGCCTTAAAAAAAAGACACAAAAAAATAGTTTTTACTAACGGTTGCTTTGACCTTATGCATTACGGCCATGCGAAATACCTGGAAGAGGCTCGGCAGAAAGGGGATATCTTAATTGTTGCGGTAAACAGCAATCGTTCGGTAAAAAGGATAAAAGGGCAAAAAAGGCCTATACTTGACCAGGCCCTTAGGGCAAATATGGTTGCGGCTTTAGAGAGCGTAGATTTCGTGGTTATCTTTAATGAGGATACCCCTTTAAGGGTCATAAGAAAGATAAACCCTGACGTGCTGGTTAAGGGTGCTGACTGGGAAAATAAAGGTATTGTCGGGGGATGCTACGTTAAATCTTACGGAGGGAAAGTTTCTACGGTTAAGTTGGTTAACGGATTGTCTACCTCAATTATAATTAAAAAAATTGTCGAAAGCAGATAAAAGCATAGATCGTATTATTGATGCAAACATTAACCGCGCTAAGGAAGGTTTGCGGGTTTGCGAAGAGGGATTCAGGTTTTCCATTTAGAATGGCAAATTAACTTCTTGCTTAAAGAGGGGCCGGCATAGTTTGACGGATATCCTTGAACTACCCGCGAACAGGGAGAGGTTTCTTTTGGGCAGGAGGAGCAGGGAGGATGTAGGCAGGAATATAAAAATAGATGAGCTTAAGAGAGATAGTATTGCGGATATTTTCTTTGCTAACATACAGAGAGTCAAAGAGTCATTAAGGGTTTTAGAAGAGTTTAGTAAGCTTACTGACAAGAAAGTTTCCGGAAGGCTTAAGCAGTTAAGATACAGGATTTATCAGATAGAAAAAGATGCTTTGGAGTTTAATTTACCATGACGCAGCTTGAGTGTGCAAGAAAGAACCGATTAACTTTTCTTATGAGGCATTTGGCCGGTAAAGAAGGCATACCTGCGCACACGCTGCTAAACAACATAAAGAATGGGAGCGCTGTCATACTGAAAAACAGGCTTCATGAAGTTAAAAACCCCTGCGCCGTGGGAAAGGGATTAAGTACAAAGGTTAATGCGAATATCGGTATTTCTACCGATAAGTCAAGCATTACCGAGGAGGTCAAAAAGTTAAATGTTGCCATAGCGCACGGGGCCGACGCGGTAATGGATTTGAGCGTCGGCGCGCAATTAAGGCAGGCTAGGCAGGTTGTGTTAAAGAATTCTACCGTCCCCGTAGGGACGGTGCCGATATATGAGATTGCGGTTAACTCCGGATGCAAGAGTAATGACCCTTTGGCATTTAATCATCTGGATATGCTTGAGGTCTTAGAGTCGCAGGCAAAAGAAGGGGTAGATTTTTTTACTATTCATTGCGGAGTTACAAAAAAAAGTTTATCCGCATTAAAGAGGAGCAACCGAGTTCTCGGGATTGTTTCGCGGGGAGGGGCAATTCTTGCCAAGTGGATACAAAATACCGGGAGAGAGAACCCGTTTTTTGAATATTTCGACGATATACTTGATATTGCGTACAGGCACGATATCGTATTGAGCCTGGGGGACGGGATGCGCCCGGGTTCAATATCCGACGCAAACGATAGGGCACAGTTCGCGGAGCTTAAGATTTTAGGCGAATTGGCGCTAAGGGCCAGGAAGAAAAATGTCAGCGTGATGATCGAGGGTCCGGGTCATGTCCCGCTTGATAAAATAAAAAAGAATATTATTCTGGAGAAAAAGCTTTGCCATAATGCCCCCTTTTATGTGTTAGGCCCGCTGGTAACCGATATTGCCAGCGGATATGACCACATAAGCTCTTCCATAGGCGGGGCACTGGCTGCGAGTTTCGGAGCGGATTTTCTTTGTTATGTTACTCCCGCAGAGCACTTAAGGCACCCCGATGCGCAAGATGTGAAAGAAGGAGTAATCGCTTCCAGGATTGCGGCGCATGCCGCAGATATTGTTAAAGGCAACAAAAGAGAAACGGAAAAAGACAAAAAGATGTCCCTCTCGCGCAGAAACAGGGATTGGAAAGCGCAGATAAAATTATCTATTGACCCTGAAAAGGCATTCAGGTATAGGGAGTCTTCTAAGCCTAAAGATAGCCAGGTATGCACCATGTGCGGAAGTTTCTGTTCAATTAAACTTATGGACAGCTGATTATGAAAAATTGCGGGCGTAGTTCATCGGTAGAACACCAGCTTCCCAAGCTGGATAGGAGGGTTCAATTCCCTTCGCCCGCTTTTATATTTCTACTCTTTGTCTCCGGTTGCGCCAGTGCGCCATACGTAAAACCGGCAACGTACCAGCCCGTTAATGTTCCGGGTATCTATCATCGGGTTGAAAGGGGAGAGACGCTATGGAGGATTTCAAGGTTTTACGGGGTTGATTTAGACCGGATAGCCGCGGTTAACCGTATTACTGACAGCGCTCTTATCGAGGTCGGGCAGAAAATATTAATTCCCGGCATTTTAAAGGAACCGGATGCCCCGATGAAAATCCCTCAAGGAGAGGATTTCATCTGGCCCGTAAAGGGAAGGGTTGAGGGTAGGTTCGGGCAGTCCTCCGGCGGGGCAATATCCCGGGGTATATATATAAGGCCTTTTTCCGGCAGGGATATTGTTGCCTCTATGTCGGGCAGGGTAGTGTTTGCGAACGATAATTTTGCGGGGCTGGGCAGGACCGTTATAATTGAGCATAAAGATAATTTTTTTACCGTGTATTCCTTTGAGACGGATATAATCGTCAGGCCGGGCGATACAGTAAAGCAGGGAGCTGTGATCGCGCGTTTAAATTCATCCGGTGACAACCGGTTGTTTTTTCAGATAAGAAAGGGCCATCTGCCAAAGAATCCGATTTTCTATTTGCCATGAAAAAGATATTTTTCGGGAGGGAAAACTATTTAGACCTGCTTAACCGTCGGGTCAGCGGATTCAGGGACAGTTATCGCCAGAATATGGCTATCATTGGCGATGAGCTTGTAGGAAAGACTTCTCTGATCTTTAGGTTCATGGACACATTTAACGACAACCGCATTATTTTTGTTTTTATGGATGCCCGCCTTGAGTCCGTAGCTTCTTTCTCCAGGAGGTTCATCGGAGTCCTGTTGTACAATTTCCTGAATAACAGCGGCATTCCCTTAAAGGAAGACCTCGATTACCTGATCTTAAAGGCAGATAAGTTTATACCCTTAACTACGGAAAAAATAAGGGTTATATTAAGGGGGGTGGGTAAGGGCAAGGTTATCGGAGTCTTTCCGGAATTAATGGCGTTATGCGAGAGCATCCATGCGGAAACAGGGAAGTTTTCGGTTGTCATATTTGACGAATTCCAGAACCTAGAAGAGGTAGGTTTTAAGAATTTCTACCGCGACTGGTCAAAGCTCCTCCTGACCAATAAGAATACTATGTATATAATCCTTAGCTCTATGAAATTTAAGGCCAAGGAGATATTGGGCAAGAACCTGTCTTTGCTCTTTGGCAATTTTGAGGTAATTGCGGTTGAGCCTTTTGACATCGAGGAGAGCTGTGATTATCTAATTGATAGGCTGCAGGGGTTAAGCCTTCCGGAGGCTTACAGTGATTTTATCGTAAATTTCACCGGCGGTTGCCCGATGTATCTGGATATCATCGCCGATCGCCTTTTGAGGGATAACGGCGTATCCCTTTCCCATGCGCTGGAGGATATTCTTTTTGATGCTTCAGGGATCCTACACCAAAGGTTTTCTAACTACATGAAGAGATTCAGCCCGCCTAAGTCAAGCGGAGATTATCTACCCATACTTTACCTTATATCAAGCGGAAGGAATAAGATAAAAGATATCGCGCACCTATTGACCAAGAATAAGACTAGGTTGTTGAGCAGGATTAATTATCTGCTTGAGATAGATACGATAAGCAGGTGCGGAGATTTCCTCAAGATTAACGACAGGGTTTTTGGCTTTTGGATAAAATTCGTCTATCAGGAGAAACTCCGGTCGCTTACCTTTGACGCCAAGAGCCAAAAGGATAAATTCCGCGATCAGATTGAAGGCATGATCCAGGAGTATATGGTCAGCGCGCAGAAGCCGTTGATGGAAAGGATGGGAGAGCTCTTTGGTCTTTTTGAAGACGAAATACTGCAGGTGGATAAAAAGAAGGTAAGGCTTAATCATTTACGGGAGATAAAGCCGCTAGAGTTCAAGAATAGGGTGCTTAAAAACGGGTTGATCGGAAGGTCTAATGAAAGTCTTTGGATAGTCGCGGTTAAGTCCGATATGCTTACGGAAGAAGATGTGATTGAATTCTCTAAAGAGTGCCGCCGGTACCGCCATAAGCTGCAGAGGAAGGTTATCGTGACCTTAAAAGAAATCGATATAAATACACGGCTTAGGGCGCTGGAAGAGAAAGTATGGGCGTGGGATATTGACAGCCTTAACCAAATTCTTGATTTTTACTCGAGGCCGCGGGTGATCGCATGAAAATAGTCGTTATTTCCGACACGCACCTATTTTCCGGCATAGCGGATTTTCCGGAGAAGCTGCTTAAGGATATCAAAGGCGCGGATCTGGTCATTCATACCGGGGATTTTGTTGAAGAAAAAGTATTTGGAGAGATTGAAAAAATATCCAGGGAGTTTAAGGCAGTAGCCGGAAATATGGATAGCGAGGAACTAAAGAGAAGGCTTCCCGAAAAACTTATTTTTAAGGCAGGTAAATACAGGATAGGCATTACCCATGGGAGGGGCGCGCCTTCTGATCTGCTTAATGCCTTAGGTGAAATATTCTCCGGGGACAAGCTTGACCTGATAATTTTCGGGCACTCCCATCTGGCCTTAAACAAGAAGATAGGCGATACTGTATTTTTTAACCCCGGCAGCCCGGTTGATAAGATATATGCGGAATCTAATTCTTACGGGATAATCGAGATTAACGGGGGGATGAAGCTCAAGATAGAGGAAATTTAAATGACCGCAGTGATTAATCAAAAAGAGATAGAAGACTTTATCCTTGCTCCCTACGCTATGAAGAGCGCCATGAGCAGGGGCAGGGTATTTAAAGAGGCGGAGCATAGTTACCGGTCTAATTATCAGCGTGACCGCGACCGCATTGTGCATTCTGCAGCCTTTAGGAGGCTAGAATATAAGACCCAGGTTTTTGTAAACCACGAGGGGGATTATTACCGCACAAGGTTAACGCATACTTTAGAGGTTTCTCAAATCGCAAGGACTATAGCCTGCGCCTTAAGGCTTAATTCCGACCTTACCGAGGCAGTTGCGCTGGCGCATGACTTAGGGCATACAGCTTTTGGGCATTCGGGAGAAGAGGCCCTTAACGGTCTTATGTCTAAATGTGGAGGGTTTAATCATAACCTCCAAGGATTAAGAGTGGTAGATTATCTTGAGCAGAAATATCCGGATTTCCCCGGCTTAAACCTTACCTGGGAGGTGAGGGAGGGAATCGTAAAACACTCGACTATTTTCGATAAGGTCGCCAGGGTTAAAGGGTTTTCAAGCAGCGGATCTCCTCTTCTTGAAACGCAGGTAGTCGATATTGCCGATGAAATAGCTTACGATAACCATGACCTTGATGATGGACTTACCTCAGGGCTGATAAAAGAGTCTGATCTTGTCGACTTGGGTATCTGGGAAAGCATCAACAAGGGGATAGCGGCGAAGTACAGGCACCTTGACCCGGAAAAGAAAAAATACCTGATTATCCGTTCTCTGATTAATCTTCAGGTTACCGACCTAATCGGCGAGGCGCAAAAGAATATAGGGCGCTTTAAGCTTAAAAGATCCTCTGATGCCAGGAAAATCGATAAAAAAATAGTTACTTTTAGCGCCAATATGCTAAAATTAAGGAGTCCATTAAGGAGTTTCCTCATGGATAAACTCTATCATCATTACCGCGTAATGCGCATGAGTATTAAGGCTAAACGCTTCATCGAGGAGCTCTTTAATGTTTATGTGGATAATCCGAGGCAGCTTCCCATGGAGATTCAGGCAAGGATCAGGCAGGATGGGATAAAGCGGGCAGTATGCGATTACATAGCCTCAATGACAGACAGGTATGCGTTAGATGAATACAAAAAATTATTTACCCCCTACGAAAAAGTATAGGTCTTTAATTTCTACTATTCACAGCATTTACAGGCTGGTTAACTCGACCTATGATTTAAAGGACCTTATCAGCCGTCTTGCCAAGCTGGTTTCCCAGATCCTTAACGCAGATTGTTGTACGATAATAATGCTGGATAGCACAAAGAAAAACTGCGTTTTGAAGTCTTTTTTCAGCAGTAAAAAGAGGTTTGTTTCGGATAAAAGGGCCAGGGTAACGGATAGGGTGGAGTGCAGGATATTAAAAACAAGCTCGGTTATCAGAAAAGGAAATCTCCTGGCTGCCCCGCTTATTTCCGATGACTTAATCGGGTTGATTATGATCAGGCGTTCAAAGAATAAGCCGGCATTTGAGAGGTTTGACCAGGATATCTTAATGACCCTGGTGGAGCAGTCGATAATCGGGATAAAGAACCTCCAGCTATACGAAGAACAGCAACGGATTGTCTTTGGGAGCATAAAATCGCTGGTAACGCTGTTAGATACGCGTGTGCCGCAGGAATATACCCATTCCCAGTATTTTAGCCGTTTAGTATCCGCTATTGGCCAGGAGATGAGGCTTGATGAGAAACAGATCCAGAGCCTGAAATACGCAAGCCTTCTGCATGATACGGGGAAGGCAGATATACCTATGGAGATCCTCACTAAAACAACCAAGCTTACGCCTAAAGAATACAGTATTATTAAGAAACACCCGGTAAAAGGGGCGCAGATACTTAGGCCGTTGCAGGTGCTTAGGCCCGTGATCCCGATTATCATGCACCACCACGAAAAATACGACGGCACGGGTTATCCTTCGCGGCTTAAGAAAGGTCAGATTCCCCAAGGGGCGCGTATTATGGCGGTAGCTGATGCCTTTGAGGCAATGGTTTACGGCAGGCCATATAGAGAAAGAAAAGATATTAATTCCGCAATAAAAGAAATAAAAAAGAAGAGCGGAACTCAATTCGACCCTAAAGTTGTTGACGCCTTCCTGAAGATTATAAAAAAGTTCAATTTAAAGGTTTATTCAAAATAATTACCGAAGATGAATAAGACAAGTAACGGACAGCCGGATTTATTCTTGGGGGCGCAGGATGACCCGGATTTACTGTCTAAGCGCATAGAAAGGAATTCTTTTGTCGCGCGGATATGGAAATACGAGAAGTCAATACTCTTGATCTTGGGGTTTATGGTGGTCGGGGTTATTTCTTATTCTTTAGGCGTTGAGAAGGGCAGGCAGGATTTGGTTTCGGCAAAGACAGTGCGCGCGGGGTATCAATTAGTTGCGGCAAAAGAAATGGCTGTCCCTGCGCCTTTAGTAACGCCTGTTCCCAAGAGACAGGAGGAATTATTTTCGGTGCAGGTGGCTACTTTTAACGCGAGAAGTCATGCGCAAAGGGAGGTCGAATCTCTCGCGAGAAAAGGTTTTAAGGCTTTTATTCTTGCCAAGGGAAAGTATTTTGTCGTATGTGTAGGTAAATTTTCTGATAAATCAAGCGCGCAGCCCGTATTATCAGAATTAAGCAGAAATTATAAGGGCTGCTATATAAGGAGGATGTAAAATGTCTATACACCCGTCTTTGGCAATATCCGACAAAGATAAGAAACAGAGGTCCGTTATGAAGCGTTCTGAACGCATAAGGGCAATGATGGAAAAAGGTAGCTGGAAAGAGGGAGATAAGGTATATGGTCTGCCTAAGCTTAAGACCGTGAGAATAAAGATCAAAAAGGAGAAGGTTGCTAAAGAAACCGTAACTACTACAGAGGGCGCAGCAGCTGCACCTTCTGCTGGGGCGGCAAAAGAGGCGCCGGCTAAATCGGCAAAGGCTTAACATGAAATCCTTAAATAAGGAGATAACTCTTATTTTGCTTGCTATTTTCCTTGCGGCGGCGAAAATATTTGCTCAAACAGAATTTCCTTTTTTGGGAGAGATTAATGCCGGTGAGGCCAATATAAGGAGCGATTCTACTGCCAGCGCAAAGGAGGTCTGCCTCCTTAAGAAGGGGCAGCAAATAGAAGTGTGCGCGGAGTTCTTTGAATGGTATAAAATACGCATTCCTTCCTGCGTGCCGGTTTATATGAGTTCAAGGTATGCCGAGTGCATAAAATATAAAGAAGACCTTGATAATAAAAATCGTACGTGCTTAAGCGCCAAAGTTTCCGGGGACAGGGTAAACATAAGAAGTTTACCGGATAAATCAGGCGCGATACTGGGGGCAGCGGATAAGAATGAGATTGTTGATGTGCAGGGTGAGCTTGACGGGTGGATTAGGATTTCCCCGAGCAGGGATACTTTTGGTTGGGTGCATAAAAAGTTTGTTGGCAGGCCAGTTCAGCCGCCTTCGCATATAAATAGCTTACCGCAGACTGGTACTGTTAAGGCCCCGGAGGCCTTAATCGTAGAGGGCGTAGTTAACCCTTACGGCATGGTGTTTAGGCGCATAGCAACGCACAAGCTGATTACTGCGGACGGTAAGGTGTTTCTTCTTAAAGGGAATAGGAATACCCTGAATGCCTTAAGGGGCAAGAAGATAAAAGTAGCAGGAAAGAATTTACCTTCTGTTCATGCGAAATATCCTGTTCTGGAGGTTGTTTCCATAGAGGTGTTCGGTTGAGAAAAGTTAAAGTATCCCTGAATAAACATTCATACCAGATAATGATCGGGTCCGGGGTTTCCGGTAAGATAGGCCATCTTTCCCGGGCGCTTAAGCTGGGCACGGACGCGTATATAATTACCAACCCCGCGGTGAAGCGTTATTGTGCCGCAGGGGTAATAAGATCATTAAGAGGTTCAGGCATTAGCCTTAGGATAAAAGTCATCCCGGAAGGGGAGAGTTCAAAAGACCTTAAGTTTGCGGGATGCCTTGTGCAAGACCTTGCGCGTTTTGATTTGCGCAGGCGTACTTTTATAATAGCTTTGGGAGGAGGGGTAATCGGTGATTTAGGCGGATTTGTAGCCTCTATATACAAAAGGGGGATTCCTTATATCCAGGTCCCTACTACTTTGCTCGCCCAGGTTGATTCAAGCATCGGAGGTAAGACTGCGGTTGATTTAGAGAATGGCAAAAACCTAGTCGGCGCATTTTACCAGCCGCGGCTTGTCCTGTGCGATATAGCGCTCCTTAAGACCTTAAGCAAGAAACAGATATCCGGCGGATTAGCGGAGGTAATTAAATACGGGATTATTAAAGACGAAAAGTTATTTCGTTATGTCGAAAAGAATTATAAGGATATTTTAGATATTAAAGACAAAAATGTCTGCTCTATTGTTGAATCCTGCGCCAGGATTAAGTCCGCAATAGTTTCAATTGATGAGAAAGAAGAGAAGGGCGTACGCACCGCTTTGAATTTCGGACATACAATAGGGCACGCCATCGAGGCCTCTTCCGGTTACAGATATAGCCATGGGGAGTCCGTTTCCTTAGGTATGCTGGCAGCCTTAAGCATGAGCGCGAGGTTAAGGCTTACGGATTTCTCACTTTTTGAGAGGACTAAGTCTTTATTAAGAAACTGCAGGCTGCCTTTCGCAATAAAGGGCTTATCGACAGAGAAAATAATAAAAGCGCACTACCGCGACAAAAAGTTCTGCGGGAGAAGAAACAAGTTTGTTCTTTCCTGCGGGTTAGGCAGAATAAAGATAGTTAATGAGGTGCCTTTAAATATTATCCGCTTGGCCGTGGGGGATGTTTTGTATAAGCCTACATCGAGGAATTAGTCAGGATTATTTCCTTGCCTTTTGAATCAAGAATAACTTTTTCCATCATAATTTTTACGATTTTTGCCCCTTCGATAGAGTCTCCGTCTTTTAGAATGCGGTTATTTATAATGCAATAGGCTTTATCCTTTTCGAAGAAGATGCCGCTTAGCACTAAAACGGTTTCTTCTTTGAC
>JACCDG011785934.1_pt1 | contig 12273 bp, 8 predicted proteins | sample 7442471 | NCBI WGS metagenome assembly JACCDG01 (sample SAMN15323444, study PRJNA562643) | freshwater metagenome | isolation source: river surface water | place: USA:Blue River Watershed | collected 2017-08-17 | reverse complement strand
TGAGCAGGCTAACCGTGAATACGGCGACGCGATGGAGGCGTGGTATCAGCGGAATCCGACGATGCAGCGGGGACGCTTCGCCTCTATCGATGAGGCCAGGAAAGACCCGAACATCCTTGCCGCTGAGCAGCGCATGGAGGCGGCAGCGAACGAGGCTCGCGCCACGCAGGAGCGTGTCAGGGCTGAGTTGTCGGGCAGCAAGATCACCGAACTGGCCGACGTGCGCGAGGGCGCGAACCCGACGCCGGGGGCGCCGAATCCGAGGATTGCGGAACTAGAGCAGACCAAGACGAGACTCGAAGACGAGTACATCGCAGCGCGCAATGAGGCTGATGCGTGGACGCCCCCGCCAGGAGTGACCGGCCCGGCGCGTAACGAAGCGTTCAGGCCGATTCAGGCGCGGGTCAATGCGATTTATGAGGAGTTGAGCCAGGCTCGCCACGATCTTGCGACAGCAAAGATGACTGAACCGTCTCACGTGGGCGACCCCGGCTACACGGTGCGCGCTGACATCAAGCGTCCGCCGGGCGCGCAGTGGTCGGCCCTCCCCTTCGACCCCACCAGCGCGGCAATGGGCGGCTACGCAGGCAGCCAGATCGAGGGCGAGGACGGCGAGATGGACCCCTGGCGCACGGCTGCCGGCATGGCCTTCGCAGGCATGGCCGGCAGGATGGCCCGCAAGCCGGGCCACACCATTGCGACCGGCCTCAAGCCAGGGCAGCGGTATGAGTTCCGAGTGCGCGTGGTGCCGCTCCGCGAGCTTATCACGTCGCACCTGGATAATCTGGTGGAGAATCCGCGCTTCCTGGGCGCCCTCCAGCCGCGTGTGCGGTCGCGCGCCGCGTCGCGCGTGCAGATTGACAAGATCGTGCAGGCGTTCGACCCGGAACAGGTGCTGCTGGACACCCACCGCATTGACAGTGGGCCGATGATTGTCGGGCCTGACATGATGGTCGAGTCCGGCAACGGGCGTGCCATCGCGCTGCGTAGACTGTCGCAGGAAGACCCAGAGGCCTACGCGCGGTACGTCGAGGCGCTCCGCGACGAGCTGCCGGCCTACGGCCTTGCTGACGACGCCCTGGAGGGCATCGACCAGCCGGTGCTGGTTCGCGAGCGCGTGACGCCGCTGGACGACGCCGAGCGGGTGCGGTTTGCATCCGAGGCGAATGCATCGCAGGCCGCACAGATGGGGTCCGTTGAGCAGTCGATGTCCGACGCCCGCAACATTGGGGACGGGCCGCTCGGGCGCCTGGTCGTGGGCGAGGATCAGACCATTGATGAGGCGCTGCTGGCGCCCGAGAACGGCGCCTTTGTGCGGGCGTTCATGGCGACCGTGCCGGAAACCGAGCGCGGCCCGCTGCTGACGGGAAGCGGCAATCTGAGCGCAACGGGCCTGGCGCGCGTCAAGGCGGCGCTCCTGGCGCGCACGTACCCAGGCGCGGCCGGCGAGCGCGTGACGACGGCGATTGTCGAGAGCACCGATGCCGGCCTCCGCAACGTGCAGCACGCGGTGATGAGCAGCCTGCCGTCAATGGCCCGTGTTGAGGGACTGGTAGCGGCCGGCGACGTTGACGCGAGCCTGTCGCTGGCGTCGGACGTTGCCGTTGCCGTTGACGTGTACGCGCGGCTCAAGCGGGCCGGCATCCTCGTAGGCGACTATCTCCAGCAGAGCGGCATGTTTGGCGGCAGGGAAACCACGCCGTTGCAGGATGCTATCCTGGGATACCTGAACGACAATGCACGGTCGCCGCGACGGTTGCGGGCGTTGCTCGAAGGGTACGCCCGCGAGGTCGAGAACGTGGCAGGCGCGGCCAGCGACATGTTCGGCGGGCCGTCCACCACGGCGACAAAGGAGGAACTGCTCGATGGAGTCCTACAGCGACTCGGCGCCGCTCCCGGCGCAGATCAAGGTGCCGACCTGGGAAGAGTTGGGGCCGCCAGTAACGTCGTGGAAGGAGCCGGGCCGCGACAGGTTGCAGTTCCAGCAGCGGATACGGGCGCTCAGGCGGGCCGAGGCGCTGGAAGCCCGTCGCTCATTGACGATGTCGCGGCAGCAGAAACCCTAACGCCAGAAGAGCAGATCGCGCGCCTCCAAGCCGAGAACGATCGGTTACGCGCGGAACGGCGGGCGGGCGGTCGACGCCAGCAGCCAGCGCAGGCGCAGCCGGTGGCCGACGCCAACCTGCCGCCGGTCGCGGACGACCTGATCCCGTCGACGGGGGGCGAGGCCGGCACGCTAGCCGTCGAGGGCGCTCCACAGCCGGTGCCGCGTCCCGCCCCGGTCGGGCAGGTGATGCCAGCCACCGGCGGGCCGGAGGGCACGCTGGCGCAGGAAGGGGCGCCGCGCCCGCCAGACCCGTTGCGCGACGGCGGCACATCGAACGGGCGCCCGTTGCCGCCTGGGCGAGGCATGGATGAAGCGCTTCCCGGCATGCTCCAGACGCTCGCTGAGGACGCGCGCCAACCGTCCGTCAGAGGTACGCCCGGCCAGCCGTCGATGGCCGGCATGCCCGAGCAGCCGCGCGGCATCATGCAGCGTATCAGCGACGCAGTCGAGCCAATCACACGGCGCGTCAACATCCTCCGCTACGCTGGCATGCTCTCTGACTCGGCTACGCACGCCATGAACTCGGGTGGGGGCGTGGCGATGTCGCTGGTGGACATCCTGACGACCCCGCTGATGGTCGCTCAGGACGTGGTGCGCAGCCGCGTGCGTGGCACCCCGCGCGAGGCGTTCATGGCTGAAGGCGCGGCCCGGTGGCGCGGCATGCGGACGGGCGCGTCGGTGGGCCTCCAGAACGCACTGGAGATCATGCGGACCGGCCTGCGCCCAGGTGAAGCCGACAAGCTCGACCAGGCCGCTACGGGCTTCGGGACGAACATCCCCGGCCTCGCTCCGGCTGGTAGTCGTCGTGCGGGCGCCATTGATACGGCGGTCGAGTTCCCGCTGCGGGCGCTGGCGGCAGCCGATGCGGTGTTCCGCACCATGTCGATGGGCGGGCATCTCATGGCCGAAGCCACGGCGGCGGCGTTGAAAGCCAACGGCGGCAAGCCCGTCACGCCGGCGATGGTCCGCGAAGCGGCGAAGAACCCGGCCTTGCTGAAGCGCGTGCAGGAACTGGCCGCGCGCACGGTGCTGCAAGAGGAACGCGCAGTTACCCGCTGGTGGCGCGACGCAATGGCGAAACTGCCGGAGCCAGCGCGGACCGTGGCCTCGGTTGAAGTGCCGTTCGTGCGCACGCCGTACAACGTCGTCGCGCAGGGCATGGGCATGACCCCGCTCGGGCTGATCGGGTTGGTGCAGGACGTGGCCGAAGGGCGGGCGCCGCGCGAGGTGCAGCGCAGGCTAGCGCGTGTCGCCATTGGCACGGCAGTCATGGCCGGGGCTGCTGCCGACTACGCGGCCGGAAACTTGACCGGGCCGTACCCGACCGACGCCAACGAGCGATCCACGTTGCCCCCCGGCTGGCAGCCGTGGTCGCGGAAGTTCACGCTGCCGAACGGTGACACGTACTATGTGCCGCTCGTCATCTTGGGGCCGTTGGCGGTGCCGGCGGTTGCGGGCATTCTGGTGAGCGAGGCGCACAAGAAAGGCAAGGACACGCTGTCGCCCGAGTGGGCCGGGCACGTCGCGCTCGGGATCGGGCGTTTTGCCGAGCAGAACACGTTCTTAGAGCCGCTGGCAAACATCTCGAAGATGTTTGACGAGCGCACGGGCGAAGCCCGCATCGAGCGGCACATTGAGCAGGTGGTGTCGCAGTTCAGTCCGCACATTGTCGGCGGCGGCGGATTGGGGCGCGAAATCCAGCGCGTGACGGGCATGCCGCTGCGCGACCCGGCCGGGGCGCTGGATGCGTTGCTGGCGACACATCCCATGACGGCAGAGCAGGTGCCGGTCCGTCAGGACGTGCTAGGGCGCCCGCGTGTGCAGGGCGGCGGTGCGGCATCAACAGTCATCCGTGGCAGTGTCGAGAACGATGCCGGAGTGATCCGCGCGTTCCGCAAGGCCGGGGAAGGGCTGCCACTGGCGCCCCCGAAGCAGATCCGCGACGAGCAAGCGGCGATGACTAGAACGCTGTCAGAGGACCAGCAACGGCGCTGGCAGCGGGCGTTCGGGGCAGACATCCGCCAACGGTGGGTAAACGCCGGCAATCCGACTGACCGCGACACGCTCCAGAGGATTGAGCGCGAAGCTCGCCGCGAGGCGAACGAAACCGTGCTAGGGCGCCGCTGATGCTACGGCCACAGTTGCCAGCGTCGGACGCGGAAGTTACACGGGTTGGGCTGGTTAGGCACAACCTCGGCAGTGCGCGGCGGCATCATCTCGCACTCGTAGCGCGACAGGGTGATGTAGCGGTAGTACCCGCCGGCCGTCTCGGCGGCGAGGACGACGGTAGCGGCGCCAATCACGGCGCCAATCAGCAACAGCGCGGCGGTTCGCATGCCCCGAGTGTGGCACGCGGACACGATGCGCGCAAGCATTGGGGGGTGTGACGATGGCCCGCGATCCGAACCAGATCAGAAGTGAAGGCTGGCTGAGCACTGCCCAGGAGTTCAAAGACGCCAGCGTCAAGGTGCCGGACGGCATCCCGGCCGGTGAACTCGGGACGAAGTGGTACGCCTACTTCCGAACCTACTCGAACGGGCGTCGGACGGTCGAGTGGTACAAGCGCGGTTCCGGCGGCGGCGCCGTAGGCGCAGACGGCAAGCCCGGCGACCGCATCGACCGCACGACTGAGGAGACGGTGCCCGGCATTAAATCCGAGTGGGACAAGGAAGAGGAGAAAGACGCCGAGCAGGCCGGCAAGAAGGTCAAGCGAAAGTTCAGGGGGACCGATCCGGCCACCGGACGCCCGGCGACGGTGACCGAGTACGAGGACGGAACGTTCAGCTACGATGAGATCACGCCGCCGGCTGGCGTGGCTGCGGATGCCGTGCCGAATATTGAGGGGACGCCGCTCTCAGGCGGCGGATTCGACAATTCGCGCCCGATCAAGGTCTGGCGCAGGCCGGACGGCACGCAAGTCAAGGTCGAAGACCTCAGCAAAGACGAGCGCGAGCGGTGGGAGCGCGAGAAGAACGGCGGCAAGACGGACGCCCAGATCCAGGCTGAGAGCGAGGAGTCTAGCAGTCAGGATGCCGTTCCGAACCGGCCGGGCTGGGTCAAGATCACCCGCAAGAAGGGCAACGATACCAAGACCGTCTATCGCGGGCCGGACGGCAAAGAGGTAGACACGCTGCCGTCAGAGGATGGCACGTCGTCGGTGCAGTTCGTCCACACGGACGGCAAAACCTACTACACGATCAAGCGGAAGACCGGGAACAACGTCGAGGAGTACACGGCCTCCGATCCCGAGGGCAAGAACCGCGTCACGCTGCCTGGCAAGGAGTCGCGCAGCAGCGTGCAGAAGCGGGCGCCCAACGGCACCGTCTACTACGAGGTGACGGTCGAGAAGGACGGGCGCAAGGACAGTTACACGTCGTCCGACCCTGAGGGCGCGAACAGGATTCCGCCGCCTGACCCGAACGGCGTGAAGCCGCTGCCGCCGGGCATGCCGGAACTCGACACGAGCACCCCCGAGCGGGCGCGGGCAACCTACCTGGCGCAAGTGCAGTGGGCGCAGAACCAGCGCCGCACGGGCGCGATGTCCAGTCAAGAAGTGCAGGAGATCCTGACGCCGAGCCACGCTGCCGCACAGGCCGTCATCGACGCGGAGCAGCGGCGCCTGGAGAACGAGCGGGCTACGCGCGGCCAGGACATCACGCAGGAGGGCAATCGGCTCCAGGCGGCGACCAGCCAGTACACAAACGCTCAGAGGGCCACCGACGACGTGTGGAAAGTCGCCCCGCGTGGCGGCTCGCAGGCGTCGGACGTGCTGATGGGCACGATCCTGCTGCAACAGCTCATGAACCAGGGCATTCGTGGGAACGTCGCGCCGCCGGTCGGCAAGCCCGACCCGCTCACCACGCCGGCCGCGGCGGCTGCAACGCCTGGACCGACCGGGGTTGCAGCAGTGGACGCGGCGGTGGCCGGCGCAACGCCCCCCGTAGACCCGCAGGCGGCATCGAAGGCCGAAGCGGCAGCCGTGCGTGCTGCGCGCCGAGAGGCCGGCATCCCGCCGCCTGCGCCGGTGTTCAGACCGATGCCAGTGGCGGGAAGCGTGGCGCCGGTGTCTCCCGCGTCCGTTACTCCCGGAGCCTCGCCGCCGGCAGCGCCGGTCAGGAACCCTGCGCTGGTCAATACCGACCCGTTCGATGGAGCCACGCCGGTAGCCGCGCCGCCGGTCCAGACTGTGACGCCTGGGCCAGACCCGCAGAAGCCAGAAGGCGAGTGGGTCGGCGGGCGTGTTATCCAACCGCCGGCAGCAACGTCTGTCGCCCCATTGGCGCCGGCCCAGCCGGTAGAAGAGACGCTGCCAGCCGAGCAGGGGCCGGGCCTATCGTATCCAGGGTTCCCCGTCGAAGTGCAGCAGCCGACCAACCTGGACCCCAACTCGGAAGGCACACCGACGTACAACCCCGCCCCTGGCGAAACAGGGCACCGGCCGTTCGAGCCGGTCGGCTACCGGCCGCTGCCGGCTGCGGTGGCATCCGCCTACGGGCGCAGTCTTATCGATTCGATCATGCGCCAGTACGGAGGTGCAGCATGAGTGTCGCGGCGCCGATCAGTCTCACCGATCACAAGCCCGCCCCGGTGGCGCGGCCGGCGCCGGAGCGTCTGCACTGTGGACGGTGCGGCAACCGGCTGGCGTCGTTCTATTTCCCGGAGGGCAGCACTGGCTGGGTTGAGGACCGCTGCCACCACAGTATTCGCCGTGCGGATGGCACGCGCGGGACGTGCGGCTTCGTGACCAGGACGGGGCCGTCGCGCTAGCACACCAGCCGCCCTCTTGGCAAGCCTCGCAGCGCATGGTATGATTCTGCTAATCGCAAACTGACCAGGCTCGATCAGGGCCGTACGTCCTAACCCGCGAAGGGCTGAGGGGGTGCGGCCCTGTTGTCGTTTCTGACGCGGGGGCGTTCCTCTCAGTCGCCGAGGAGCGCATCCGTGCCAGACGACCCCACGCAGGCAGCAGCCGACCCCGCCGAGGGCGGGTCAGCGGCGTCAACGGCTTCCGCCCCGGCCACGGCCACCGACGACGGCTTCAGCATTGATGCCGCGTTTGATGCCGCGTTCGGCGCGTCGAACAGCGACCGTCCGTCAGACCCCACGCCGGAGGGCAAGGCCGAGTCGGAGACTCCCGCCGCGACCGTAGAGGCCGCCGCGTCGAAGCCCGGCGAGGACGCCAAGCCTGCTGACGGAAAGCCGGCCCAGCGCGAGCCACAGCCCGGCAGCCGGCGCTCGACCGCTGACGAACTGGCCGCGACTCGCGAGCAGGTCAAGACGCTGATGGCCGAGATCGAGGCCGAGCGCGCGGCGCAGCAGAAGGCCGACGCCGACAAGGCCGACGCCGAAGCGCAGCGCGCAGCGGACGTTGAGCGGCTGATCGGCAAGCCCGGCGAGATGGCCGCGCTCCTCCAGAAGCGCGCCGAGTCGATGCGCCCTGGTTCGACGGTCCATTTCTCCTACGAGGACGAGGACCGGCTGACCGAGTTGACGAACGGCACGCTGCTCTACGCGCCGCTGCAGGCGCGGGCCAGGGCCGATGTGCAGGCCGAACTGGACGCGAAGGTGGCCGAGTCGGAAGGGCTGCTGCAAGCCGTTGTGTCCGCGCTATCGGCGCAGATTCGCGGCGCCGCCGGCTTGCCAGGCATCGATCCGTCAGTGCTTGACAACGAGGCTGACCTGGGCAAGGTCATCCGCCACGCCCACGCGGCCGGTGCGTCTTCCAGGGACGCCGAGGTGGCCGATTTGCAGGCGCAGCTTCTGGAGGCCCGTGGACGGGCTTTCGCGTCGCAGCCGCCGCTCCCCAACGGGGGCGTCTCGGCAGGCGGCAGGCCAGGGCTGTCCTACGACCCGAACAAGTCGCCCCAGAGCAACCTCGAAGAGATCTTCGGGGCCACCGCGAACGGCCGGCGATAGCCATGAGGTACTGAGATGGCAGTCACGCTTCTCCAGCAGGCCATTGACGAGCGCGTGGACCCGATGACCCGCGCGCTCATCACCATGTACGACCAGTTCAGCCCGGTCATGTCAATGATCCCGATGGACGGCATCGACGGGCGCTACTACGAGTACGAGCGCGTCACCACGATGCCGGCCTCCGGTTGGCGCCCGTTCAACGCGGCGTGGCCCGAGTCCACCGGCATCACCACGCCGTACCGCGAGTTCGGCAAGATCGCCGGCGGCGAAGTCAAGGTTGACGTGCAGTTGCTCCGCACCGCGAAGGACGGCGGGCGCAAGACGAAGCGTCGGCAGACCGAAATGAAGGTGCTCGCCGCTGCGAACGAGTGGGACCGCTGTTTCTTTGAGGGGTCGGAACTGAACAACCCCGACGAGATGATCGGTCTGCGGGCGCGCTGCTCAGGCAACCAGTTGCTAAACATGGGCACGGGCGGCGGCACGGTGACGCTGGCGAAGCTCCGCGAGTTGCGCGACGCGGTGCCGTTCTCCTCGCGCCCTATTGAGGGCATGAAGCGCGGTTCTGGCGTCAAGGTCTGTTTCTACATGAACCGGACGATGCGCCGGAAGATCGACCAGTTGATTGAGGCGCAGACGGGATCGCTGCGGATCGAACGCGAGCAAGACGAGTTCGGCCTGTGGACTGAGCGGTTTGCCGACGCCGACATCAAGGTCGTTGAGCAGACCGGCACCGGTGACACCACGCTCGGGTTTGACGAGGACGACGGCTCGGGGAACGCCGACACCACCAGTATCTACTGCGTGGCGTACGGCTCGGACCTCTGCCACGGCTTCTACAACAACCAGGGCGGGCGGATGCTCGACAAGTTCGAGGTTCCCGAGATGGAGTCTGAGCCGCGCTGGCTGCTCCGTTTCGAGGGCTACTACGGCATCGCCATCGACCACCCCCGCGCGGTGGCCCGGCTGAACCACATCAACAACGCCTGATCGTAGCGCGGGCCGGGCTGCACGCCCGGCCCTGCAGGGGGATGTATGGCCCGCTACCCACGGAATGTGACGACTCGGACGGCCACGGTGAGCGGCGGCACGCCCGTCATGGAAGGCCCGCACATCACCGAAGACGCATTCGCCCCGGCAGCGGAGCACCTGGCGCCCGGCCAGGAAGTGCGGGTGGCGTACCCGTCCGTGGCGCCGCTGCGCGAGCGGATTGTCGAGGCGGGGCCGTCGTGGGAGTCGTTGCAGGCGGCGCTTGCCCGCGTGCCGGTCACGTCGGACGCCCAGCGCGCGGCAAACACGCTGGTGCGAAACGCGGCCGGCGAGATGGTCCGCTGGGTGTCGCGCCACACTGGCGAGACGTTCATGCAGGACGGGCGGCTGGTGCTGCGGGTTGAGGATTATCCGCGTCACGTTGCGCTCGACCGGCAGGACGCGGTGCGGGCCAGCGCGTCCGGGGTGCCAACCGACTTTTTCAACGGCTACACCTGGATGCGCTACGGCTACAAGCCCGAGCGCGACCTCGTGACCCTGGCGCCCGTGGCCGAAGTGCGCACGCGCTACGAGCCGGCCTCTCCCGTTGACCAGGCCATCGCGGTTGCTGCCGAGCAGCGGCGGCAGTCTCAGCAAACGCCGATCCCGGTGATTCCGACCCTTTCCGACCGGGCCGACGTGCCCGGCCAGTCGCAGGAGTAACACTATGGCTCGCGATCTTCTGCTCCGCCTGACCGGCAACAGCACCAGTCCTGTCGAGACTGTCACGGCGACCGGCGCCCTCGGCGGCGGCGGCGGCATCTACGTTGGCGCAAACCGCACCCTGCATTTCCGCCAGTTGATTGGCACGGTCAGCGGCACGAATCCGACGCTCGACACCAAGATTCAGCACAGTGCGGACGGCGTGGCCTGGAGTGACACCGGGCTTGCGTTTGCGCAGGCGACTGGCACCCAACTCAACGATGACCGATCCGAAGACGAGCAGCCGATTGTGTCGTGGCGCACGCAGACGGGGTATCCCTACGTGCGCGCCTACGGGACGATTGGCGGGACCGGTTCGCCGTCGTTTGCCGTTGAGGTGCGGGTGGACGCCGACCTCGCGGCTGTCGCCTAACAGGGATCGGGGCCGGGTGACCGGCCCCCACCCATGCCGACGCTCTCCGCGCTGCTCGACCGCCTGTCGCGGTTTCCGGGCATCCAGTCCGTGCCGTTCACGACCGGCGTGCAGGCAGCCCCGCCAGACGGCTCTTACGTGGGCGTCGCGGCCGGGGCCGACGCTGCCCGTCAGGTGGTGTCATCCGGCCTGGTTGACCTGGATGTCGCCGGCACCGGGTCTGACACGCAGTCCTCCTGGTATCAGGGGGCGTACGTGTATCTGCCGTCGCTGCGCCTGCAGCGACGCGTGGCAGACGGCGGCTTCGCGCCGGCCGAAGCGGCTTCATCCGCGACTGACCAGGCCGCGTCAACCGAGTACGTCGGCGTGCTGACATTCACACGCGGCCTCGGGACGACCGTAGCGGCAGGCGTGGCCGGGGCGATCTACGCGCCGCTGCCGCCGATGGAGAACGCCGACCAGAAGACGTGTCTCCGCGAGTGGTTGAACCGGGCGCTTGGCGTCATGAGGATGCCGCACCGGCTCACCATCGCGGGCGAGTCGGACGTGTACCGCTACAGCATGGCCGCGTACCCGTGGCTGCGCGACGAGGGCGACCTAATCCGGGTGTCAGACCGCGAAACGAACGACGATGAGGACCCGTACGTCCTGCCGGGCGTCAACCGTCTGCGGTTCGACGGCGCCGACGTGTACCTGACCATCCAGACCAGCGTGCCGACTGGCGAGGATTTCTACGTTGACGTGTACCGTCGTCGCGATACCTGGATCGCGGTGACTGGGCAGGCGACGGCCAGTGTCAACGCTGGCGCAGTGTCAGCGATCACGGTCACGCGCGGCGGCACGTACAGCACGGCGCCGACCGTTACCCTCAGCGGCGGCGGCGGCACGGGCGCGACCGCAACGGCCACAGTGAGCGGCGGCACGGTCACAGCAATCAGCGTCACGGACGGCGGTTCGGGGTACACCAGCGCGCCTACGGTCACGCTCTCGGCCGGCACGTTCGCCACCAGCACAACGGGACTGGTCTACCCCGACGACGTGTGCACTGGGCCGCTGGACGATATTGCGGCGGTGGCCTACGCGCTGATCTGCGACGATCTGTCACACCGCACGGGGCAGGGCGTTGACCTCGCCTGGGAGAAGCGGCGGCAGACCGTGCAGGCGGCAGTGGCGCCGTATCTTGCCTGGGGGCAGCCGACCGGGCCACAGGTACGCTCATTTGAGCAGCAAGGCCAGTGGGGCGACTCGGTGCGTTTTCTGCGCCGGCGCGAGGGATACTCGCCAGCGCGGCGGTGGCGCTGACGTGGCGATCCTGACGGCGGTTGACCTGGTCATCGAGAACGCCGATGCCAGCGTCGAGTTGATGCTGCTGCGTCCGCAGGACCGCAACGGCACGCGCACGGCGCGCGGCATCCAGACGGTCGTGACGCCGGTCCGCGAGGGCGACCGTTTCGCGCAGCAGGAGGCCGAAGCCGTCTACCGCGACTGGTCGGGCGGCGCTGGCTACGGCGAGCGGCTGGCCGAGAACGTCTACCACTACGACGCGCCGGGCTACTCGCGACAGCCGTACCTGGCGATGCCGCCGGGCAGGCTCACGCAGTTGACCGGCTTCGGCACGGTGCAGGGGGCCATTCGCGGATCGTTCTACAGCCGCGCCGACCTGTTTTTCGTGGGCGGGGCGCAGGCCGTGCGGATGACCTCGGGGACTGGGGCGCCGTTCATCGACAAGCAACTCGGGAGCGGATTCGCGGCGTCGAGCGCGGTCAACTACGGGCGCTACTCGGACGGCTACGTGGCCGGAACCGGCGGCAATGTCTGGCGGTTCAACGGCGACACTGGGGCGTGGGCGCAGTTGGCCGACGTGCGGCGCCAGTACCTTGAAACGGTGTACTGGGTGCGCGGAAACGTCGGCGCCGAGCGGCTGGTCGGCAGCACCTACAGCGGCGGGTCCGTCACGTACACCTGGCCTGACCGCAGCATCCTCTACACTGACAACGCGGCGCCCACCACCGAATCGCTGTGGTCAGAAGAAATTCTGATCGGGCACCCGGCCTACTCGATTACTGGCCTGGCAGCGTCGAACCAGCACCTCTACGTGCTGAAATCGTCCGGTCTGCACGACGTGGACGACCGTCTGTATTCCCCGAAT
>JACCDG010448270.1_pt1 | contig 12274 bp, 20 predicted proteins | sample 7442471 | NCBI WGS metagenome assembly JACCDG01 (sample SAMN15323444, study PRJNA562643) | freshwater metagenome | isolation source: river surface water | place: USA:Blue River Watershed | collected 2017-08-17 | reverse complement strand
GATGCGGAGACGTTCGACCACGTCGAAATCTTCGATCGCGATGGCTGGGTCTGCCAGTTGTGCGGGCTCGAAGTGAACAAGCACCTACCCGGCGCCGACCGGCTCGGCCCGTCCCTTGACCACATCATCCCGCTCACGCTCGGCGGAGCACACACCCGTTCCAACGTCCAACTCGCACACCGGCGATGCAACGCCGCCAAGGGAAACAGGTGGGTCGGCTGATGTCAGGAGCAACGCGTCGCCTCACCGTCGAAATCCTCGGCGATAACAAACTCAAGGGCGCCACCAACGCCGCGACGAACGACGTCGACAAGTTCGACCGAGCGCTCGGCGGGCTCAAGACCGGCGCCCTCGCAGCCGGCGCCGGTCTCGCCGTTGTCGGCACCGCTGCATGGTCGATGGCGAACGCCGCCGCCGAAGACGAGAAAGCCGCCGCCGCTCTGGCCAAGACCATCGCGAACGTGACCGGCGCGACCGATGGCCAGATCGCCGCGACCGAAGATTGGATCAGCGCCCAGGGCCGCCAGCTCGGTATCTCCGATGACCAGCTCCGCCCGGCGCTCGACTCGCTCGTCAAGGGCACCAAGGACATCGCCGAGGCACAGAAACTCGCCTCGCTCGCGATGGACATCTCGGCCGGCACCGGCAAAGACCTCACCGCCGTTTCCGACGCGTTGGCGAAGGCCTACAACGGCCAGTTGGGTCCGCTCAAGAAGTTGGACCCGGCGCTCGCCGACTTGGTGAAGTCCGGCGCCTCAGCGGATGAAGTGATGGCCGCGCTCGGTAAGACGTTCGAAGGTCAGGCCTCGGCCGCCGCCGAAACCACGGCCGGCAAGATGCAGATCGCCAAGTTGCAGTTCTCGGAGCTCCAGGAGGAAATCGGCGCCCGGCTCATCCCGGTCCTCGGCGCGCTCGCCGACTTCGCGCTCGAAAAGGTGCTCCCGGCGATCGAGACGACCGTGGGTTGGATCACCGAGAATTGGCCGGCCGTGCAAGGCGCGATCGAAACCGGCATCACCGCGGTCCGTGGCGCGTGGGACAGCTACGGCGCCCCGACGCTCGCCGTGATCCAAGAGGTGATCGGCACCACCATCGACGTCATCGTCGGCGCTTGGAACCTGTTCGGCGATGACATCACCCGCATTGTCTCCGGTTCGTTCGGAGTGGTGAAGACCGTGGTTGAGACGATCATCGGTCAGGTCCGCGCAGTGATCCAGACCGTGACCGCGCTCATCTCCGGCGATTGGTCGGGCGCGTGGGACGGCATCAAGAGCTACGTCACCGTCACGTGGGACGGTATCCGCGGCATCGTGTCGGGCGCGCTCGACATCCTCAAAGGTGTCATCGGCGGAGCGCTCGACGGTATCAAAGCCGTCATCTCCGGCGCGTGGGACACGATCCGCGGCGGAGTGTCGGGCGCGTGGGACGGCATCAAGAGCGCCGTGTCCGGCGCGATCGACGGAGTGAAGACCGTGGTATCGACCGGTGTCGACGACATGGTCGGTTTTTTCACCGGTCTCCCGGGCCGGATCACCGAAACGATCGGCGATGTCGGCGCCGCCGCGCTCGGCATCGGCAAGGAAGTCATCAAGAAGCTCGGCGAAGGTCTCTCCGGAGTGGTCGGTTTCACCTCGGACATCGCCGCCGCCGTAGCGAAGGCCGTGAAGGGCGCGATCAACGCGATCATCGACAAGGTCAACGCCGCGTTTGAGTTCAAGATCGGGGTGCCGTTCGGCCCCGACATCCACATCGACCCGCCCGACATCCCGAAGCTTCACACCGGCGGAGTGTTCCGCGCCCCTGGTGGCCGCAGCGAAGGGCTCGCTCTGCTCGAGACCGGCGAGTCCGTGTTCCAACCCGATCAGCTCGCAGCGCTCGCCGCCGCCGGTTTCAACCGGGGAAGTGGCGCGCCGACCGAGCTCCACGTCCATCTCCACATGCAGCCCGGAGCCGACATGGCCGAAGCCGGCCGCCAAGCGTGGGAAGCGCTCGCCGCTCACGCCCGACTCAACGGCATCCCGACGTGGCTCGCCGAAGGGATCGCAGCGTGACCCTCCCCGCGACCATCACCGTCGAAATCGCGTTCGACGGCACCACATGGGTCGATGTCACCAGCTACGTCCGCAAGATCACCACCCGCCGTGCACAGACCTCGTCGGATGGGATCGGTTGGCGCTACCAGGCCGGCACCGCGTCGGTCACGCTCGACAACACGGACCGCCGGTTCGACCCCACGAACCTCGCCGGCCCCTACGTCGCGTCGGGCGCCTCACAGGTCAAACCGGGCCGCCCCATCCGGATCCGAGCTACCTACTCGGCCACGACCTATGACCTGTTCCGAGGCAAGGTGCGCCGATGGCCGATCCGATGGGGTCACGGCCGATACAGCGAAGTAACCATCCCCGCGACCGACGGCACCGCCGAACTCCAAGGATTCGACATCGATGCCGTCACCCCGACCGTCGGCGCATCGGAACTCTCCGACGTCCGAGTCGACCGGATCCTCGACGCCGCCGGCCAGCCGGCCGGAGACCGCACCCTCGACACCGGAGACCTCACCATGCAAGCCACCGGTTTCGGCCGGTCCGCATGGCAAGAACTCCTCTCGACCGTCGAATCCGAGGGAGGCGACCTGTACCTCGACGGAGCGAACAAGGTGGTATTCCGGCGCCGCTCCGCCCTCTTCGACGACACCCGCTCAACCGTGTCACAAGCCACGTTCGGCGATTCCGGTTCGGAGATCCGCTACACCGAAATCGTCCCCCAGGACTTCGACGACGCCGGAGTCATCAACAAGGCGACCGTCACCCGGCAAGGCGGCACCGACCAGGTCGCGACCAACACCGACAGCCAAACCGAATACGGCCCCCGGTCCTGGCGCCGCACCGGTCTACTCGTCGAATCCGACGCCGAAGCCTTGAACCTCGCCGAGTTCGTCGTCTACACCGCCGGCACCCCATACCCCCGCATCGAAGCGCTCACCGTTGACCTCGCGACCACCGCGGACGCCGCCACGAAGATCCCCGCCACACTGGCCCGCCAGTTCGGAGACCTCGTCACCGTCACCCACCGCCCGAAGGCCGGCGGCACCGCCGTCACACAATCGGTGTTCGTTCGTGGCATCACCCACACGATCGACACCCGCGGCCCGAAATGGACGGTAGGGCTCACGTTCCAAGACGCCCGACAGTTCAAGTTCTTCATCCTCGGAGACGCCACCTACGGCCAGTTGGGCGGCCCCTACGGACTGACTTGGTACGACGGCCCCGACCCCGGCGATGGGCGGATCGTCTACACCGACGGAACCACGATGACCCCGCAGCTATTCAACGCGCTCGCCGACACCGGAGTCATCCGCTTCGCGAACGCAGCCGACCGCGACGCCCAATGGCCCGACGCGACCGAACCCGCGTGGTGCTGGCTCGACGACGTCGCCGCTTTCGAATGGCTCATCAACGGCGCATGGCAGAGAGTGAGCTAACCCGATGACCACCGGCCGTCTCGTCTTCACCAACTTCCAAGTCCCCACCGCCGCGCAGGTCAACGGCTACCTCTCGGACCGGCGGCTCATGCGGTTCGCCACAGCCGCTACCCGCACCACCGCCATCCCGTCCCCCGAGGTCGGCATGGTCACCTGGCGCGAAAACCTCCCCGGCTACGAGTATTGGAACGGCTCGAGCTGGGTTGCGTTCTCATTCTCCTCACCGGCGCAGACCGTGACCGGCATGTCGTCGATTCAGACGCTCACGGCCGGCACGCTCACCGGCGGAGCCGCAGACACTTGGTCGTCATGGATCAGCGGCGGCACGTCCCCCGGATCGACGAGCTACATGACCTCGGTAGGCCTCGCCACCGGCGCCGGCATGGCCGGTTTCAGCGTCACCACCGGCATCGTCATCGAGTTTTCACGCGATGGCGGATCGACAGTGTGGAAACGAGCCATCATCGGCGCGATCGCCGGTAACTCCCCGGGCCCGGCCGTGATGGTCAACCCCCGATCGATGGCCGCCAGTTCAACCGTGCACTACCGGTTCAAACTCGCCGACGCCCAAAGCGGCAACGCCACCATCGCCCCCGTCGTCACATGGACGCAGACCGCGCCCTCAGTGCTGCTCACCGTCGCGGAATCGCTATGGGAAACCACAACGGCCGGTTCAGCGTTCGGCACATGGACCACGTTAGGCACCGTCTCCGGAGCTCACCGGTTCGTAGCGTGCACCGCGACCGTGAACTCCGACGGAGGCCTCGCGTCGGGCGCCGGTAACACCGTGATCGCCCGATGGATCGCCGGAGGGATGCCCGTGGCATATGGCCACAACCGAGCGGTCCCGTCCGGAGCGTTGAAAGCCAGCGGCTACGGCGCCCGTTGCTACGTCCTCACCGAACCCGTCTGACCGACCTACCCCCCGACTTCGAAGGAGATCACCCATGGACTTCGACGCGCTCGCGCACATCCCGTCCCGATGGTTCACCCGGACCAACGGCCGCACCATCGACCTCGTCGTCTTGCACACCGTGGAAGGCGACCCGGACACCGCCGCGCCCGGCGACATCGCCGCCGAGAACGTGGCCCGCTACTGCGCTCGCCGCCCCGAAAAGGTGTCGGCTCACCTGTTCATCGATGACGATTCGATCGTTCGAGGTGTGCTCGACAAGGACGTCGCCTACGCCGCACCGAAGGCAAACCACAACGGCATCCAGATCGAGCAGTGCGGCTACGCCCGATGGACCCGAGACCAATGGCTCAACGATCACCTCGGCACGCTCTGTCTCACCGCCCGAACCCTCGTCCACTACTTCCGCAAGTACGGCATCCCCATCGCGTTCGTCGACGCCGACGGTCTCCGCCGTGGCCACCGGGGAGTGACCACACACCACGAAGTCACGAAAGCGTGGGGAGCGAGCAACCACACCGACCCCGGGCCCGGCTACCCGCTCCACGACGTCATCGACCTCGCGTGGCAGATCCTGCTGGCCGAACCCGCGGCCGTCTGACCGATGCTGTCGACCGCGCTGGCGGCCAGCGAACAGGAACGCATCGCGCTCATCGGTCTCGTCGGCGCAGCCATCACCACCGTCCTCGCGCCCGTCGTTCTGGTCTACGTCCGACGCCGGCTCGGTTCCACCAGCGAAACAGACCCCGAGACCGGCGACCAGAGGCAACGGCCATCGGTACCTGACCAGATCCACGAATCGCACTCGGCGATCGACGCCCGCCTCGGCCGCCTCGAGCGCGGCCAAGAACACACGGCCGAGATGATGCAACGCCACATGCAGGACCAGGCCCTCTCAACCGGCCATGTCCTCGGCCGCATCGATGGGCTCGGCACCATCATCGAAGGCCTCACCCGCTCAGTCGACAAGCTCCACGACGCGCTCTCTGCTCACCTCGCCGACCACTTCACGAAGGACCGCACACCATGAACCGCACCCTCGACCGGCTACTCAATCGCGCCTCTGGCGCCGCCGAACGCGCACTCCGATCGTTCGCCCAAGGTGTTCTCATCTCGGCCGGGATCACCGCCAGTTCCCTCACCGTCGACGAGATCGATGGACTGTTCGACCCGGCCGTCTGGTCGGCCGGGCTCGGCATGGCCATCGCCAGCATCCTCACCACCATCGCGTTCCCCCCGGACCGATGAACCGCACCGAGTGGCAAGCCCGCATTGGCGTTGGGGAACGGTGCGCCGGCTACGGGCCCCGCACCGGCCCCACCCGGATCCGGCCAGTGATCGCCGACGACGGCCCGCTCGCCGGCCGGCAGGTCGGCAAGGCCCGAGACCACGCCGACGGCCGCGTCGACGGCAAGGCCACCGCGTTCACCGTGCAAGTCGCCCCGAACCTCACCGCCCGAAAGGAACCCCACCCATGCCCGAACTGATTGACGAGCTCGACGAGCTCACCGCCGCCTACGAGACCGCGTGCGCCGCGGAACTCAAGGCCCGCGGCAAGACCACCCACGCCGAAGCGATCGACGCCAAACAGGTCGCCCAGGACGCGCTCATCGGCGCCCGCCGCTACTGGCGCGAGGTCGGCGAAGCCGTCGGCGCGTTCGTCGACCGCGCCGACGACGGCGCCCGCGTGGAGCGCGTCAAGGTCCGCAACAACACCGAAGGAGCCTGATCATGGCCGTCACCGTCTCTGGCCTCTACGTCGTCACGTTCAAAGTCCTTTTCGACGGCACCGACGTCATCATCGACATCGCGAACGACACCGTGAAAGGTGCCCTGTTCGCCAACTCGATCACCCCGAACTTTTCGACCGACGTGTCCTACTCGGCGACCGGTGAAATCTCCGGCACCGGCTACACGGCCGGCGGAGCAACCCTCGCGGGTAAGACCGTGTCGGAATCCCCGACCGGTTCCCTCATGGTCGACGCCAACGACCTCACTTGGTCATCGGCGACGTTCTCCGGCGCTCGAGCCCTCCAAATGTGGGATGACACCGTCGCGTCCGACCGGTTGCTCGCCCTCGTGAACTTTGGTGCCGACTACGGCGTCACGGCCGGACTGTTCACCGTGCAGCACCCGGCAACCGGGATCTTCGCCATCGACCTCACCCCGTAACCGGAGCCGGCGAGAATGGCACAAGCGCTTGTTCAATCGGCAGTCGATGCAACGACGCCGGGCACGTCCGTCACCGTTTCATCGGCGGATGGTTGGGCGGCCCCCACGCTTGGCAATGCCATTCTCGCCGTCCTCGGTCTCGCCGCGTCGGTCGGTACCCCGTCGATCGACGTGGCGATGTCCGAGGTGTTCGCCCACACCCAAGGCACCGCGCTTTCCACCCTCGCAGAGCTCCGCGTCGCCACCGGTTCCGGTGAGGGAACGTTCGTCGGTTCATCGACGAACTCCGACAACCTCCGGTTCATCCTCGGCGAGTTCTCCGGCCTCTTCAACGCCATCGCGCTCGGCACCCCGGTCGAACAGGAATCCGCCGCCGCAACGTCGCTCGGTTCTGGCGCGACCTACACCGCCCCGGTCGGCGACACCCTCGTCATCACGGTTTGCGCCATCGGTGGCATCCCCGGCGGTTCCGGCCCGGCGGCACCGTCCGGTTTCACGCTGCTCACCCCTCAAAGCAACACCCGCCTACACGTCGCCTACGCCCTCGACCAGCCCGCCGGCAGCTACAACCCGACGTGGACGTGGTCTAACTCGCTCGCCGCGCACGTCATCACGTTCGGCATCTCGAGCTGGGTACTCACCGCCGTCCAGGCCGTCGCATCGCTGGCCGGCCCGACGCTCACCGCCACCGGCACCGTCACCCCGTCGACGATCGCCGCCGTAGCGTCGATCGGCGGCCCGACCGTCACCGCCGCCGGCACCGTCGCCCCGGGCACCGTCCACGCCGTCGCCTCGATCGCCGCGCCCACGCTCACCGCCAGCGGCACGACCGCTCCGGCCACCGTGCACGCCGTCGCCACCATCGGCGGCCCGACCGTCACCGCCGCCGGCACCGTCGCCCCGTCGACCATCGCCGCCGTAGCCACCGTCCCCGCACCAACCGTGACCGTCGGCTCGACCACCACGGTCTCGCCCGCCACCGTCACCGCCATCACCACGGTCCCCGGGCCCACGCTCACCGCGTCCGGCACCGTCACCCCCACGACCGTCACGGCCGTCGCCACGCTCACCGCGTCCGGCCTCTCGACCACCGCCAACCTCGCGCCCGCCACCATCCCGGCCACCGCAACCGTCGGCGGCCCAACCGTCACCGCGACCGGCGCCGTCGCCCCGAGCACCGTGCACGCCGCCGCCACCGTGGCCACCAGCACCCTCACCGCGACCGGCACCGCCGCCACCGCCACCATCCTCGCCGTCGCCGTAGTGGCCACCTCGACCGTGACCCTGCCCCGACCCGGCCGCACCACCCTCGCCGTCACCGCCGCAGCGTCCACGCTCACCGCCACCACCTCGAGCACCACGCTCACGATCACCGCGCCGGCCACCACCCTCACGATCGGAGCATGACCATGGCCACATCCGCCGTCCCCGTCCCGCCGTTCTGGCTCGGCACCACCGTCACCATCGACATCGCCGTCACCGACATCGACGGCATCGCAGTCGACCCGGCCACGATCACCGCCCGCGTCGTGCAACCCGACGGCACCGACATCGACCCGGCGCCCACCGTCGTCAACGACACCGGCACCGGCGCCTACCACCTCGACATCCCCACCGACCAGACCGGCACCTACCGCGCCAAGGTCACCACCACCGACCCCGACACCGCGCCCGAAACGTCGTTCTACGTCCGCACCGACCTGCCCTAACCCCACCAGACCACGGAGACCACCACATGACCCGAGCCGAAATCCTCGCGGCGATCGACGCCGAGACAATCCGCCTTACCAACGCCGCCGCCGACGTCGCCCTCTACACCGAACAGGAACGCACCGCCGGCCGAAACCGGGCCGACGCCGAAACCACCCGGGCCGCCGCACAGGCACGGCTCACCGAGCTCGCAGCCATGCTCGCCGCGCTCACCGGCGAGTTCGACCCGACCGCCGACCACCACGCCCCCGGCGACCGGCACGGCATGAGAGTCATCGGCCAACCCACACACACCGTCTTCGTCGACCCGTTCGAAACCCGGTCAGGTCACCCGGCGCGCACCATCCACACGTTCGGCGGCAAACAACCCCTCGAAACCGGACAATGGGAACGCCTCGCCGAAGCGCTCGAGTCGTTCCCCGACCGGCAACACCTCGCGGCTTGGAACACCGGCGACGGAGCGAACGCCCGAGGGAAGCAAGCCACACCGGCACAGATCGCAGCCGGCGCCACCCGCCTCCGCCAGTCCATCGCAACCGACGCCCCCCGGCTCCGCCGTATGTGGCTCAACCGCATCGCGCTCGGCCACGTCGACCAGATCATCGACCGCCCCAACCACGAATGCAACGGCTACCCGTTCGATTGGGCGTTCGGCATCGCTCCGCTCCCCAAGATCCCCGCCGCCGAAGCCCGCCGCCTCTCGGCCCTCATGGCCGACGCCTACCGCGAATGGTTCGAGTTCATCCTCGAAATCGCCGCCGACGTCTACGGCTCCCGGTTCGCCCAAACCCGATGGGCATTCAACCTCGCCGGCGGCGGAACCGGCAGGGAAGGCGCCGCCGACCTCGTCCGCCGCGCATGGCCCCGCCGGCAGCCGCCCGGAACGCGCATGGTCCTCACCGTCGACCACTACTTCAAAGATCCCGGCTCGGCCACCCATCTCGCCAAGGTCATCGATGTCGTCGACGAGCTCGCCGCCGAACTCCCCGGAGTGGTCGCCATCGGCATCGACGAAACCGGCGGCCACCTCGGCGCGGCAGCCCATCCCGCCCAGCTCGCCGCGCTCCGCGCAACCGAACGCGAATACGGTCAGATCCTCGCATCGTGGATCGCGTCGGACCGGCGCATCTCCCACCTCGCATGGTTCGAGAAAGACGACCCGGGCCGCGACACCGATGGAGTGTTCTGCCAGGTGTGGACCCCATCGGAGCATGTCGGCCCGTTGACCGGCACCGCAGCCGGCGCGGATGGCCCGTTCCGCTCGAACTATCCGCAGATCGCCGGCCCGTTCGTCAACCGGTAACCGCACCCCTCGTCCCGCCTACTGGCCCGGGCCGCTCCCCCACCGAGGGAAGCGGCCCGGGCCTTTCGCCGTTTTCCCCCTCGGACATGTTGACACCGGCCCTACCCTCTGACATAATGACTTCATGACCTCGACCGCCACCCTCACCGCCAAAGCCGACAATCTCAACATGCAAACCACCACTGAGACCCACCGGGCACGATTGCTCTACTCCACGAACATCGTCATCGGCGCCGACACCGAGGCTCCCGGCGACATCGAGCATCCCGTTGTCCGCATCTGGTGCTACGAGGGCAAGTGCGGGCTGCCTCACGGCGGCACAGCCGTAGGCGTACCCGATACCGCACAGTCGCTCGCTTTCATCGTTCGACAGGCAGAAGCCCACTGGACGGAGTGTCACGCATGACCAGCAACGAACTTTCCTGGCAGCAGGACGACGAAGCGCCGTCCTACCCAGAGGACTTCGCCTACGAACTCGGTTGGGTTGCGCTCGGCGAGACGCTGGGCGACGACGATGGTTGTGAGGCTGCTCGTGCGATGGGCGAGTCGATCGTCGGTTGTGACGAGATGCAAGCGATCAAGGCCGTGGTGCGCCATCTCGCCGCCAGACAGGCCACCGAAGCCCAGGCTCCGACGGTCGACGTACTGCGTCTGCTTGGCCTGCCTGAGATCGTCGTCGACTGGGTGTTGTCGTGAACGCACACCTACCTCGCCACCTACGAAGGATGACCACCATGCAACTCGAAGCCGCCATCGCGGCCGTCGCCGCCACCGAACTCATGGCCAGCCGATGACCAACGAAGCGGACCGGGAACGGTGGAGGGAAGCGAAGCGCCGCAGCCGGGCCGGCCAGACCCGCCAGCTCGAGCCGTGCGGCACGGTCGCAGCGTACCGCCGGCATCTCCGCAACGAGGGAAAGCCGGTCACTTGCGCCGCCTGTTTGCAGGCCGTCGCAGCCGATTGGAAAGCACGCAACCCATGACCAACGCCGAACTCATCGCCGAACTCTCCAAGTACCCGCCCGACCTCGAAGTCCACGTCAACATCATCGACCAGTTCGACCCATGGCATCCCACGATCCCGGAGCCTGTCGACCGTGTCCGACGAATCGCCGTCGGCCTCCTCATCGACTCGGAGTGACGCACGCCCGCCAGATGGCAGGATGTTGACATAAGGCCGATTATCGGCGATAGGACCGCTGCACCGCCCGGCAAGCGCTCAAGTAGCAACCAACCCAGGTGTACCCGCGCCGAGCCGTCTGGCACCCATCCCACTCGCATTGCCACGACCGCCGCCACCGGTCGCTCTCCACCCGGTAGAGGTCCAGATGTGGCCATGCCGCTTTGAGGCCCATGGTGAACATGAACCGGAGATGCCGATACGCCATCAACATGACTCGCAGTGTGGCCACGCCAGCCGCACGGCGTCAACCTGCCACTTGACATCCACCCGCCGCGACCGTCACCATGGCCGACATGTGATCCCCCGATCACCCCCCAGCTCCGGCCCTCACACCGTGGGGTCAGGAACCCAGGCCTGAACCATGCCGGAGCAACGAAGCACCGTAGAGCAGGGAATGCGGCCCGACACCGTCCCACGCCCCGAGCTTCACGCCGGCCGCCGTGGCCAGCTCTCGAAAGGCCCGGCTCAACGTGACCGGCGCCAACGGCCGCGCCCCGTCGAAGGTGCGGAGCAGCGGACCGTGATGGGCCGGGAACTCGGCCAGGTACCGCGCCAGCGCGCCCGTCACCTCGTCGGGCACCGGTAGCACGCGCCGATGGCCACCCTTGCCGGTCACCGTCATCGATCGATGGGCGCGCGACCAGTCCTCATGGCGGAGCGCGACGACCTCGCCGCGCCGTAGCCCCATGTGGACTAAAGCAACATCAACGCAGGTAAACCACCGTTTTCCTGACGACCCGTTGACAATTGGCGGGGAATCTGCCAAACTGCGGACGTATGACAACCGCCTCACCCCCTGCCCCCGCAGCCGGACCGAAACCACGCGGTTCCGACCTGCTCACCGTCCCCGAGGTCAGAGACCTCATCACCGAAACCACCGGCCTCGCCGTCTCACTCCGGACCGTGAACCGATGGGCCGAAGGCGACAACCCCCGCCTCCCCACCACCCGGACCGTCGGCACCACCCGCCTCATCCGCCGATCCGACGCGATCAAAGCCGCGAACGCCTACCGCGCCGCCCGGATCGTCGCAGGCCGCGCATGAGCCGACGCCGGTTCATCCCCTCGCTCGGCCAGCTCACCCGCCGCGCCGCCGCATGGCTCCGCTCCGCCCGCACCACCAGACCCGTCGCCGTCGGCCGCTACCGCGGGACCAGCGACACCAGCCCGGCCGTGCACGTCCAGCACCACCCGAACGGCACCACCACCAAACACACCGTGTTCTACGCCGACCACGTCGTCATCGGCTCTGACCGATACAGCCGTGTCATCGGCCCCGGGATCGTCCACACCGACGGACCGAACAGGGAAGACCGCCGCCGGACCCACCGTGGCCGCGCCCGCCGGTCGTCGCTCGCCGCGGCCAACCGGATCGATGCTCAACCGCTCCGCCGAAGGGAAGCCGAAGCCGTCGCTCACAAACGGCGCCTCGCCCGTTTCGGAGTGACCGGCCAACGCGCCGACATCCTGACCGCCGCCCACATCCGGAACTACCCATGAGCCTTGCCGCAGTC
>JACCDG011608886.1_pt1 | contig 12275 bp, 17 predicted proteins | sample 7442471 | NCBI WGS metagenome assembly JACCDG01 (sample SAMN15323444, study PRJNA562643) | freshwater metagenome | isolation source: river surface water | place: USA:Blue River Watershed | collected 2017-08-17 | reverse complement strand
CTGTCTTCTAAACAAAGTGCGCCTACCTGGACTCGAACCAGGGACCAGACGTGTATAAGACGTCCGCTCTACCAACTGAGCTATAGGCGCACTTTATTTACAATCCACTCGTTGCCTAAAATAAGACGACGGCTCTACCAACTGCAGCTTGTGATGCACCTCAAACACAAGATACATTAAATGGTAGCACTACTATACCAAATTTAAGAGAGAATTTCATCATGCATAGAAACCCTGACCACCTAGACAAAATAAAAAAGAAGGTGCATAATAAACTTTCCCCCTAGCGTTTTGCCGGGAGGAGTCCAACCTGTAACCAAAAGAGGAGAGCTCGAACATGAGCCATGTTTTCGTACCCAATGACCAAGTCACGAAAGGGTTCACCCCCCAGTCTCACGTCGTCACAGAGTGCTTGAAGCGTTGCCAGAGCAACAGCTGCCGCGACAACGTCGCGAAAGGTCGTTGTCCTGGGCAAATGAAGAAGGTCTGTATCTCCACCAACCCGCGTTCTGATCAAGGCACCAAGAACATGGCCAACCAGATCCTGCAAGGTGGTGGGGTGCCAAGCGGATGGAATCCGACGAGGGATCGCGAGGGTCGTTGGTAATCCCAGCGTACCTACGCAAGTTGGAAAGGTCGCCGTCTGGCGGCCTTTTTCTTTTTTTATATTTATAACAAAACACACCCCCTACGCGGGGTGTGTTTTATCAACATTCAACTTAATTATGGAGACCTCTTACAGAATCTCTTCTTTCTTCTTTGGTGCAATACCGTGAAGAATTAGAAGCTTGTCAAAGTCATCGCGTTCGATACTTTCAACCCTCATCAACTCTTCTGCTATACCAGTTAGTGCTGCACGTCTATCGGTAATAATGAGTCGTGCCCTATTCCAGGCATCATCCATAATACGCTTTACCTCATCGTCAATTTTCTCGCCATACACCTCACTATATTCCTTACCATACAGCCCTCTAAACTGTTCACTGTCACTCTCAAGAGCAATCGGACCAAGTGTACTCATCCCGTACTTGGTAACCATCTGACGAGCCATGTAGGTTGCAACCTGAAGGTCATTTGATGGTCCGGTTGTAATGTCACCAAAAATTTCCTTCTCCGCAACATACCCGCCGAGTGACATCGCGATATCATCTAAGAACGCAGACCTGCTCATTAGTCTTCGCTCATCAATTGGCAGCTTAAGCGTATACCCGCCTGCATTCCCACGAGAGATAATTGATATCTTGTGTACTGGATCAGCGTCCGGCAGACACGACGCCACAAGCGCATGTCCTGCTTCGTGGTACGCAGTTATCTTCTTTTCCTTCGGAGAGAGAATGTGGCTCTTACGCTCTGGTCCAAGCATCACCTTTTCAATAGAACGAATAAGGTCGAACTGTGCGACACTCTTTCTCCCCTCACGTGCCGCAAGAATTGCCCCTTCGTTCATTAGAGAATATAAGTCAGCTCCGGAGAATCCAGGTGTGCGCTCTGCAATAATTTTTAAATTAATATCTTCTGCGAGTGGCTTAACTTTCACATGCGCTTGAAGAATTGCTTCTCTGTCTGCGCGGTCTGGCATATCGAGCGTCACACGACGATCGAATCGACCAGGTCGAAGAAGGGCCTTATCAAGCACGTCAGGTCTGTTGGTCGCAGCCATAATTATTAAGTTCATTGTCGGTTCAAAACCATCCATCTCAACAAGAATCTGATTTAATGTCTGCTCACGTGCTTCCCCTTGTCCTGTTGCTCCTGACCCACGCGCACGACCAACTGCGTCAATTTCGTCAATAAAGATAATCGCTGGTGCCGCTTTCTTGGCCATGTCGAAGAGGTCTCGCACGCGTGATGCTCCTACACCCACGAACATTTCTTCAAACTCACTTCCAGAAAGATGGAAGAACGGCACCCCTGCCTCACCCGCTACTGCACGTGCAAGCATTGTCTTTCCTGTTCCTGGAGCCCCCATAAGCAGGACACCTTTTGGAATCTCAGCACCAATCTCAGTAAACTTTTTTGGAGCTCGTAAGAACTCTACGATTTCTTCAAGTTCAGCCTTGGCCTCTTTGGCACCAGCCACGTCCTTAAAGGTTACTTTTTGATTAGCATCATCCGGATAAATAATCTTTGCACGTGACTGACCAAAAGAGAGTGCTTGCATGTTCGCACCTTTGATGCCTCTACCTAACCACCAAATCATGAGACCGAGGAAAAGTATCGGGAGAATGATTGGAACAAGCGACCCCCAGAACGAGAGCCCTCTGTCGTTCTTAATGGCAACCGTCGTTGAAGCTAGGGTTGATGAGCTAACACCATAAGCACTTAAGGTGCTTAATACTGATGCCCCTACTTCTTTTTTTGTTTCCACCTTGGTTGCATCCTTCTTTTCTCCTGTTAACGTGTCACCCTTTACCTCGATAGAGGCAATCTCATTGTTTTTAACAAGCGCCGCAAACTCTGAGAGAGGCACCGTCGGAGTCGACTTCTTTTCGGTAACAATAGAATATCCCCACACAAGACACATGAAGATAATGAAGGCTCCTAGGAGTTGATTAGAGAAGCTAGGGGGGGTTTTCTCCCCTTTCTTTGTGGACTTTTTTTCTTTGAGCGTTGGTAATTTGATCTTTTTCATGTGACCATTCTACCACAAAACAGATATTAGACTTTAAGCTGTTAGATTGTTAGACTTATTCGTACTACGAAGAAGAAAGGCCTTCTTTTCTCAATCCTCCATGCGCTTAATTGACAACAAAAAAATAGGGATGACCTATACAATAACAGAGGCCATGCAGGCAGGGGTAGAGCTACTTGGTTTTGAGGTAAAGTCACTGCGACAGAAAATGGGGTCACTTGAGGGTGCTCGAATCATCGTTAGAGGCGGTGAGACTTTTTTAGTCGGATCGTACATCCCTCCATACCAGGCAGCCAACACGCCGAAAAGTTACGACCCTTATCGAACGCGAAGGCTTTTACTTACCAAATCAGAAATAGAAAAATTATACGGGGTGGAAAAGGCCAAGACATTGACATTAGTACCCAATTCATTGTATCTTTCAAAGAACCTCGTTAAGTGCGACATCGCTCTCTGTAAGAAGAAAAATGCCGCAGATAAACGAGAGAACATAAAGAAAGATATCGCTAAGCGTGAACTACGTAGCGATAACTAACTATATGGGGGTGTACTTTGGCTTCGATAATAAGAACGTGCTTCACATGCTGTGTCGAGACTTCTCGAGAACTCGTACTCTTTCGAGAACCCATGTTGCAAAAACAACTGGCAAGGCAATCGCATCTCCATATTTTGGACGTGCATTTGCTCCAGCGTTCGCCTAAATTTAGGCCGACCTGGTGTTCTTCTTTTTCGTAACTGCGGGAAAGGACAGAGCAATATAACAGCAGAGGTAGGGTGTCCCGTTGCATAGCGTAACACCCGAAACAAACATGCTTTGTCATCACTCCTTTTGTTTACTTTTGATAGTGATGACTAAACCTCAAAGTAAACTACACACTGTAGAAATGTGTCTCACTTCTTAATTACACGGGAGTTCGATTCTCCCCACCTCCACAAAATCTAAAAATCTCCCAAGTTGCAACTTGGGAGATTTTTAGATTTCTGTGAGGAATAGAAGAAAGCCAACTGCTTGGCTTTCGGGAGAATCGAATACGGGGTCGCGGAACTACTTCGAGCAAAGCGAGGAGTTCTGTGACCGAAAGCGTACTCGCGGTTCCGCCAGCGTACCACTTTCAGCGGAATCGAATAGGGTCGCGAGACCTTGTCGAGAAGTCTTGAGACCGATCCGCTTGCTAATATTACCTATGGGCGTAGAATACCCTTTATATGCAAAAGAGCTATGAAGATTACCTGAAACTTAAGATAGAGGGTAGAAAGATGGGGGAAATTGTCAATGAGGCAAGACATGAATATCTCATCGAAATAAACCCTCTATACAAAGAGACTTATGTTTATAAAGACATTCCATTTAATCTTGAACGAATGTATCTCGATGAGCTCATCGAAGAGAGAAACTTTCTTGAAGCAGAAAAAGTCCTAAAAAGAATGAGGTGCTCATACCCTGATGTCTTTTACCAAAACACAATTGAGTCTTTTGAATATCACCTTCGTTCAATAATCCAATCCGAAAGAATGATACAGAACTCTATCTCTGAAGCAAAAAAGGAGTTTAACCAACACACCATAACATTGGTCAGTATAGTAGTTGGCATCATAACAATTTTCGGCTCCGCTAATGCCATTTTTGAAGTTGACTCCTACAAAATAATGCTCTTAACATTCATCACCATTGTCGCAAGTATTATTGCTGTCATTATGACAGTAACAATAATAAATTTGAGATTTCCAAGGCGATAGAAACTTACCCCCTTCTCCACAACTCCTTTCCCTCTCCTACCTATATACTTATGACATGCTTTCCTCATACTTATTTTCTCTGTGTGTTACATTATTTCTCACCACTATTTATTTTGGTTTTGCGGTCTACAAAAAAGACAACAGCATTATCGACAGATTCTACGGCCTGACATTTGTTATCACAGCGTGGTTCATGGTAATGCTTCAATTACAGACAAGCGTTATCTCCCCTCTTACGGCGCTCGTGCTTGTTCTTATCTCTATCTGGGGAATTAGGCTTTCTTCAAGAATCCACCTTAAAAACAAAAGAAAAGGTGTTGAGGATTTTCGTTACGCCTCATGGCGTGAAGAGTGGATGAAAAAAGGAAAAGACTACTTTTACGTACGCTCATATCTTCAGATATTTGTCCTTCAGGGTTTTGTTGTAAGTATTGTTCTCCTTCCTTTTACACTTATTATCGCCAACCCAATATCGCTTTCTTCGCCATTTATTACAGCTGGACTTTTTATATGGCTAGTTGGATTCTTCTTTGAGTCGGTCGGTGACTACCAAGTAGACAGATTCGTTAAACATAAACATCACGACGGTGAGCAGATAATGAAAAATGGTCTTTGGAAATATACACGACATCCAAACTACTTTGGCGAATCATCAATGTGGTGGGGTCTCGCACTTATGGCATTCTCACAAGCGTCTGTCTTTGTTTTCCTGTCCCCTGCTCTCATCACCTATCTCCTTCTTAAGGTCTCTGGCATCCCACTACTTGAGAGAAGGTGGAAGGGTCTACCAGAATGGGAAGCGTACAAAAGCAAAACGAGTGCCTTCTTCCCTCTTCCTCCTAAAGACTAGCTTTATTTTCTAAGGGTTTTGTGGTAGTATAACTAGCAATACAACGCTTTGGCAGAAAAAGTTAACATCAACAATAATATTCGATCTCTCAAACTTCGGGTCATAGGACCACTCGGAGAGAACTTTGGTGTCCTCACAAAAGAGGAAGCACTCGCCGAAGCAAAGAAAGCAAGCCTCGACCTTATCGAAGTATCGTCTCAATCAGACCCACCTGTAGCCCGTATTGCTGACTATGGAAAGTACACCTATGAGATGTCCAAAAAACTCAAGGAAGTAAAGGCCAAAGCGCACATCACGGAAACCAAGAACATCCAGATCAGCGTCTCTATTTCTGAGCACGACATAATGATCAAGGCCAAACAAGCGTCAGAATGGATAAAAGAGGGTCACCGTGTAAAAATTGAACTCCAGCTTAAAGGTCGTACTAAATACATGGACGAAGCCTTTCTCCGTGAAAGAATGCAGCGTATTATGGCCGTCATTCCAGCAGAATACAAAATAGCTGAACCTCTAAAGAAAGTTACGAACAAATCCCTTTTAGTGGTTATCGAAAAAGCAAAGTAATAGAAAGGAGGAAACGGCACACGACGCTTGATTCTTCGGACTAAACGTGATATAATAGCCCAACTATTCACAGGATTATAGAAAACCTTTATGAAGACGAATAAATCATTCCTCAAACGACTCAAAGTTACCAAAAATGGTAAAATCATTGGTCGCAAGCCAGGACTCAACCACTTTAACGCAAAAGCACCTCGCCGTAAGCAGTTAGCTGCTAAGCGTGGTCAGGAATTCGTCATGACAGGAAAGGAGAAGTCACGCTTCCTCCCTGGTCTTCTATAATCCCCTAACAATTTTTAAGTAAACGAGTATGTCACGAGTAAAACGAGGTAAAATTGCAATGAAGCACCGCCGAAATGTCCTTTCACAGGCAAAGGGATTTCGTTTTGGACGCAGCACAAAAGAGGTTGAAGCAAAGGTTGCTCTTCGCAAGGCTGGAGCATACGCTTTTGCTCACAGAAAGGACAAGAAGACTGACATGCGCCGTCTCTTCACTGTTCGTCTTAACGCGGCACTACGTGCTCAAGGTGTGACTTACAGTGTCTTCATCGACAAGCTCGCAAAGAAAGGCATGGTAATCAACCGCAAGATGCTTGCAGACCTCGCAGCTAACAACGAAGAGACATTCACAAGAATTGTATCTCAAGTAAACGGATAACTACAACTCTAAGCTTACCCCTTTAGTTATAAGAAGAAAGCGTGACCCATCCGGTCACGCTTTTTTCTTATGTTTCTTAAAACTAAAGCTGAAAACTGCACCCTCTACTTCTCCCCTTCAATAATCCCTAACATATCTTTTGCGCTATGCTCTCCGACTGTCCCCTCGAAAATAGTAAGGTTGTCAAACTTCTTAAGAAGGACAACGACAATCACAACTGTCAGCATATAGATACTTTTTAAAACGGACGCAAGCACCAAGCCTTGAGAAGGAAGTGTGAGTATGGCCATAAAGAGAATAGCTGCCAAGACGTAGATGAAGATCTGTTGAAGCTTTGGAATCGTTTCTTCTTTAAGTGACACAAGGGTCTTTCGCACCATCTGAATGTCATCCAAAGTTTTCATGATGACTCGTATCGCCTCTCCTCTTACTTTGTCCATATCTTTAGCGCCACAGATACCAATGTATTCATGAAGACTGGAAACTAGATTAGACTTATGGGTAAAATAATACGCCCAATCTTTCTTTAAAAGAAGCGTCTTATAATGTGTTGCAATAGCTTCCTTAATGTAAGAGTGTTCATCTTGATTCAAGTGTGTACTCTCTCTAAAAATAATACTCATATCGGCATCAAAGCGACTCAGGCTATTTCGTATCTCACTATAACGACTAGATTGTCTCGAGATAAAAAAGCCGTTAAACACAGAGAAAAGAAATGTGCTGACTGTAAGATATACCTTATCTAATTCATACGAAGAAAAGTCGAAGTACCCGTTAAACAAAAAGAAGACAATAAAAGTTACTATAAAAGTGATGGCGAACTTTTTATTCATATCTTAAAGAAGAGTATATCAGATGGATTAACCCCCTGACCGCTGAAGCGCGAAGCAAAAGGCTTCACACCTCGCAGCTACTGTCTACTGTCTGGACCACTATAGTCTCATCTCCCTCTCGCCTGTCAGCTCCTGAGCTTTTACCATCTCTATGAGTTTAGCAACAAGAACTTTTGGATCTTTTTCAAAAATAACGTTCGGGTTGTCTCGGTTGCTGTTCTTGATAATATTCCTGATTACTTCATCTGTCGCCCACTCACCTTCTAATATCCCAAGGGGCATATTCGCCTCCCATGCAACAGTAAATTCGTGTATTGTACCAATACGACCACATCCAATGACGATTGCATCAGACGACCTCACAAGCATCAAGTCGCGTCCAGGAAAACCAAACCCTGTGTAAATAACTGCGTCCATTGCTTTGAGCGGGAGCCGGTAGACTTCGATATGTTCCTTCTTGCTCGCAGCAGGAGACAATCCGAAAGAAACACCTCCTGCCTCTTTTGCACCCTCAGCAGCATATAGTGGGAAACCGGATGTTGCACCCGTAATAATCTGAGCACCTTGGCGAGCAATCTCTCTGCCTAGCTCTTTAGCCACAGGGATGACTGAGGGCCCACAGTGGGCAATTTCTGCCGCTCCAGAGACCGATATTGTGATAGTCTGAGCTTTCATAATAAGAACAGTATATAGCTAGCGATTAGTAGTTACTAGTGGAGAACACCATGGGTTAGTCGAGCTCTATAACATCTCCTTTTTCTGGCACTGCCACTGGAACCATGTAGTCTTCGTGAATTCGTTGACCAAGAAAATATGTACTCTTTGGTTCTCCAAGAACCACGCAAACTCTTTTTAGGGAGTCTTTTGTTGTCCCGACAAACTCAATCAAGTGTTCTGAATCTTTGTGTGCAGAAAATCCGTGGATGTTCACTACACGCGCACGTAGCTGTATGATCTGTCCATTAATAATAAGTTCTTTTTGTTCATCTACTATTCTCCTACCTAGCGTGTTAACTGCTTGGTATCCAGCGATGATAATAGTATTACGCGGGTCGCCAAGGTACTTAGCCTCATGATGAACAATACGGCCACCATTTGACATACCACTTCCAGCAATGATTACCTTTGGCCTATGGTCTCCGTTAATTGCTTTGCTTTCTTCTGGACTAGCTGTTTGAATGAGGCCCTTGAAAGCGAATATGTCATCACCACTCTTAATCGTGTTCTCTATGTTTTCATTGAACCAACTCTCATACTTTTTGTATACCTTGGTGATGTTGATTCCAAGCGGCGAGTCTAAGTACACCGGAACTTCAGGTATTTGTTTACTTTCAACTAACTCGTTAAAGGCCAGTAGCACTTCTTGGGTTCTCTCAATTGAAAATGCTGGAATAAGCACATTCCCTCCTTTGTTAATAGTTGTGGTGATTGCCTCTTTAAAAATCTCTATTTTCTTATCTTTGTCTTTGTGGTTACGATCACCGTACACACTTTCAATAACAAGGTAATCCACATCTTTAAGTGGTGTGGTATCTTTCATTAGCGGAGATGGAGTGTTTCCTAGGTCGCCGGTGAAAACAAGTTTCTTACCTTTGTAAAATATTTCAACCATCGCACTTCCCAAGATATGTCCCGCGTCATGCAGTGTAACTGTTGCATCTCCATCGTCTGTTGTAATAACAAACACCTCTTCATAGGTTACTGTCTTAGACCAGTACCTCATTGCATCGAACACGTCTTTTTCTTCGTAAAGAGGTGGTAGTCCGGTTTGCGTTGCTTCTTTGCCGAGAACACCCATAGAGTCGAGCATAATAAGCTCAGCCATCTCTCTTGTTGGTTCAGTGCTTAAGATCGCACCCTTAAATCCATCCCGGACTAACTTTGGAATTCTGCCAACGTGATCAAGATGGGCGTGTGTGACAAAAAGATAATCGATGCTTTCTGGTGCATAAGAAAAATCCTCGTGATTAATTGGGAGCGCATTTCTTTCTCCTTGAACCAGCCCACAATCTACAAGAATTCTTTTTCCACCAAACTCAATGAGAAAGTTAGAGCCTGTTGGCATCTGTGCACCTCCAGCAAATGTTATTCTAAAAGTAGACATACTTTATTTTCTTTTGTAAGCAATATAAGCACCGAGGTAACCGAACAAAACGTCTTTGATGCTGTCAAAGTAGTCGTAAAGTTCATCATACTCCACCATTCCTCTTTTGTATTCAAAGAACTCCCAAGCAACCATTACTAAAAACAGCCCCCAGAAGAAAAAACTTTTACTTGCTATCGTTTTGTTCTTTGTGCCTAGCGCAATGAATAGTGCGCCGATAAGATACCCGCCAAGAATATGCATTGGAACATCTAACCAAGGCAACTCATAGTAGAGATTTGCGGGCTCAAAAACAAAACGAGATATTAAGAACGTGCCGAGAATCAATGAAAGAATAAGAAGGGCTTTTTTCATGGAAAAAGTATACCACGGGAACCTTTTGACAGACCCTCTACAACAAAAGAGTGGGATGAGAAAATCCGCCAAGTGGCGGATTTTCTGATAGATACTTAGGACATCTTCCTGATTATTTAATTCAGGTGGGTGAGAAAACGGAAGGACCACGGTCTTTTCGCAATATTCTATAACCCAAAGATGTTTTATCCAGAAAAATACCTAAGTACCTGCCATAATTATATTCTTGAAAAAGAAAAAGTAAAGCTTGCCCCGCGAGGCTTAAGCGGAGTGTGGGTTGTTCTGACTGCAGTCCTTTCTATTTAATTTTCCAGTGGACAAGACGACATATTTTCTTGCTAGAAAATTGTCTAGTGCTCTGCACGTCCGCCTCCATAAGCTAGTTCTTATGGAAAAACTGGGCACCTAAAACATAACGCAAAAGCGAAGCCCATGGCTCCGCTTTTGTTATTCACAACCCTATTGTGAAGTTCTATTCGGTGAATCCGTCCAAGTTAACGTCATAAAGCATTGCTTCTGAGATGAGGCGATAGTTAACCAACTCTTTTTCTGTAAACCAAATACCGATTTCTCTATCTGCCGCACCTTCACCATCAGCTAAGTCAGTGCAGTGTACAAGGTTGCGGAGCCCTCTACTTCCATCAACATCACAAAGGTAGTAAGAGTCGATCGCAAAATCTCCGCGGATGGTGCCAGAGTCTGCTGTGGTCGGCTCTGTTCCTCCAACGATACGTTTAACAACATTCGCCGCTTGATTACCTTCAAGCACCATTGAGACGACAGGGCCCGCTCGCATGTACTTAACCACTACACCTATGATGTCCTTACCATACTCAATAGCCTCCTTATCCACAGGAAGACCCAAGCCTTTTCGGTTCTCTACAATTTTTGTCCCCTTCTTCAAAAACCACGCATCGTCCTTATTGTAGTGCTCCCAAAGTTTTTTCTCGTCAGCCATGTGCATCTTAAGGCCAACGATCTTTAATCCAATGCGTTCAAAGCGTTGGATGATTTCACCAACTAGCCCGCGCTGAATAGTATCGGGTTTAAGTATTACAAATGTTCGTTCTTTTTTTGGATGTGTGTGTGACATGTGGTTAGATTTTGATGCTTAGTAATTAGTAGACATACTACCAAAAAAGTTGAGTTTCTCAAAACAAAAACCACACATTGTGATGGGTGGTTTTTGTTTTGTGCTTGCTTTAGTGCGCAACGTATGGAAGGAGCCCCATGAATCGCGCGCGCTTGATGGCGTTCGCCAGTGTTCGCTGATTCTTGGCGGTTAGGCCAGTTTTTCGGCGGTTAAGCATACGAGCGTGAGGATTGAGGAACTTTACGAGAATCTCAGTGTCCTTGTAGTCGATGAACTTGATGTTGTTTGCGTTAAAGTGATCTTGTTTTTTCATAGTTATAATAGTTAGGTAGTTAGGACGTTCTCCGCTCAAGAAGATGGGCTGGTTTTAACGGTCAGTGGTGGTTTTACTAAACAGAGAAAATTGTTTTAGATACGAGGAGCAGAGAGCTTTTGGAAGAAGACGTACATACTAGTACGGCGACTGACAAAAGTGATACTGCGACAAAGTAGATGAAATAATTTTGTTTGTTTAGAATGGGATGTCGTCAATGTTGACATTAGCATCACCATAATCAATCGTGTCTAAGTCTGGCGCAGAGCTGGCCATCGCAGCAGCTGGTGCCTGAGCTCCTGTGTCTCCACTTGGCACTCCTGCTCCACCTGACTTTGGCCCAAACTGCACTGCATCTGCCACGATTTCTGTTCGATACTTTTTCTCGCCTGTTGTCTTGTCATCCCAACTTCGTGTTTGGATACGGCCTTCGATCATAACACCCTGACCTTTCTTAAGGTACTGAGCACTCGTCTCTGCCTGGCGTCCGAAGACTACGATATTGTGATACTCGACTTGCTCCTGCTTTGCACCATTCGCATCTTTGTAGACACGGTTGGTTGCCAGTGAGAATGAAGTAACTTTGTTTCCGTTTGGAAGCGAACGCATTTCTGGGTCGCGAGTTAGATTTCCAAACAAGAATGTTTTGTTAAGGTACATAGAAGATAGTAATTAGTTAATGGTACTTAGTAATTAGTTTTTAGACTGAATACTATAAGTTTACTCTTTACTTTACTTCTTCGCTAGCGACGGTTTCAACAGTAGGCGCTAGTACATCTGGCTCAGTTGTAGTATCGATGTTAACATCAGCAGCCACAGCTTCGTCACTAGGTCCGTCCTCATTAAGAGCAAGGGCCTCTGCTTTGATAACTGGTGCTCGCTTTGTGAAAACTGTATTTTCAGCAACAGTTCGGACAACGAGATATCGAACAACCTCTTCGTCAAGTTTTACACTTTTTTCAAGTTCTTTTACTTTTTCACTTGGAAGTTCGAACTTAATCCACCCAAAGTATCCTTCATTAAAACGAACATTAATATTGTTCTGAACTCTTATCATTTCATAGGCAAGCTCGCGCATATACGGAGCTTCTTCTGAGATGAAGCTACCTCCTAGGGTAGCAATAGACTGCTTAAGCGTTT
>JACCDG011372320.1_pt1 | contig 12276 bp, 13 predicted proteins | sample 7442471 | NCBI WGS metagenome assembly JACCDG01 (sample SAMN15323444, study PRJNA562643) | freshwater metagenome | isolation source: river surface water | place: USA:Blue River Watershed | collected 2017-08-17 | reverse complement strand
TAGATAGATACATAGATAGATACATAGATAGATACATAGATAGATACATAGATAGATACATAGATAGATACATAGATAGATACATAGATAGATACATAGATAGATACATAGATAGATACATACATAGATACATACATAGATACATACATAGATACATACATAGATCGGGGTGATCTTAATTCAGGAAGTAAGAAAAAATCTACGAAGAGGGAAGTTCTTTATGATAAAGCTCTATGAAGGGTCTACTGCTCTGAGTTTTTCCTGGACACCAAGATTGGCGTAAGATCCCCACGAAAGGCGGAAGGAAATTTCAGTAACAAAAAACAGCGACACAAGTCGATCCATCGAAGAACAAGATGAAAATCGCGATCGAGCATATCAAGGGAGAGCATTTGGATGCATTATCCAGAAAGCCTCATGAGTAAAGAATTTGGAGCAGCTTTATACAGTACTAAAAATGATCAGTTTGAAACTCAAAAGTCTAATCTCAATTAAAATAATATGAAAAGATTCTACCTGTAGGATAAAGCACAGGGTTCCGAAAGAAAGATCAGAAGTGATGCAATGAAAATAATGAATTTTACCTTGAAATAATGACAGTATACATCTCTGAGTTTTTCCTGAACACCAAGATTTACGTAAGATCCCATGATGAAGAGCAATTCAAAAGATGGAGAAGGAACTGGGAATACCCTCTTCTCCGCCAGCATGCTCATGCGTTTTGGCGAAAAATCAAGGTTGGACTAAACTTGAAAGAGCTAGATCCTGCCCATTGAGGATGGAAAATGCTTTTACCTCCACTCTCGCGAGCCCCGCCTATCCTTGGCAAGGTTTCATCAGAATGGCTGTCTTGTTCATCGAAAATGGTTGATCTGAAGTATACCATTCTGGAGCTTTCTCTTATTCCACACGAAGGAAGCATGGTTGGTCCAAAAAATTATATCCGCTAAGTGAATTGCAGAAAGTAATAACAGGTGCTTCTCTAATTGATAATAACCATAGACTTTATTCAATGAACTATTTGGTAGAATTTAATACTACAAAAACAAAATGACATATTGAGAAGTCTATAAATAGACTTCTTCTTAATTTTCATGAACTAAATCAACGAGTCGGCCTAGTTGGATCCGAATATGTTTTGATGGAAGATGCTTCTTTCTCAATTGATAGCGCTTATATCAAATCTACTTAGGAAAGTTTTTTAAATCGTGATTTATGCTACGTTGATTTACCTCTTGTTAAGAGTTCTCTGTTTAGGTGATTTGGGTTATTCGACAAAAAAGGTGTTTGGGGAATTTATATGGTATTTCATCATGCTGTTATTGATAGAGCAGGCATTCAGCTGCTTGGCTCAATAAGCCCATCGATGCAGCAAGCTCCACAGCTTGAACTTTGAACTCATTTGTAAATTTTCGTCTCGTGCGTTTCTCTTTCATTTTTGTGCTCCTGCCCAATTTAGGAGCTGTTATAGCACGCTAAGCACGTGTCCGGTAAACTGGGGCAAGGTCAAACAGCGATTCAAATCTCGCAATTCTATCGCCAATTCCCCGACCATCTGATATTTTATTTCAGATGGTCCTGAGAGAAAAAAGCAGCCGCTCGTTTCAAAATGTAGTTCACTTTTTTAAGTTCTTCATTTTCTTTCTTGAGACGTTTGATTTCTTCAGATTCAGAATTTGTATTCATCTTTTTCTCAAGATCATTTTGTATTTCAAACTTGTACTTGTTTTTCCAATTTTGAATGGCATTTTCTTTTAACCCCAGCTGGCGAGTGGCTTCAGCCATTGCCCCAACTTGTCAGCTAATTTCAATGTTTCTAGCTTGAATTCTTTGGTGTACTTTTGTTTCATTCGGACCCCTTGTCTTTTGTGTGTTTACCACAAAATCTCCTATCCGTAAAATCGGGGTAGGTTCAAAATATTGCTATCAAAATAGAAGGAAAGATTGATGACAGGGTTAGTTTTGTTACGAGAACATCCTTTTCACTAACTTCTATTTTTCAATGGCCCATAGCTTTCTAAAATATTTCATTATTTTACTGGAATGAGCTTACTCTTCTTAAGAGCCTTTAAAAGCTCGTCTTGACTTAACTCGCATATTATCTCAGCCCTACCGGTTATCATTCCATCCAAGGAACCCGTCGATTTTCGAGGAAGATGAAGAGACCCCTTCTCTGTCTTAATTGATACCGTTTGTTGATCATATCCCAAAAGAAGGCCTTTCACTTGGACAACTCCTGAAAATGAAGCGAGAGAATCTTTGCTTACAAAAAATGAAAGAAATAAAAACAGAATGAATTCTTTATTTTTCATTTTATCACCCCTGACTTTTCTGAACTTTTCCCTTTATTATAGGATCTTAGATCATAGACTGAATACCAAGTTGATTGCGCTTCAACACCCTTTCCTTTCAGAGAGACATCTTTCATGCACTGACTTGGGAAACATCCATGAAGACCCATCGAACAAAGTACGTTCTTAAGTATTATATTGTTTCCTAAGCCTTTAATTTTACATGAGATATCGCCCATGCAAAAGTGATCCGTACTGGTCTTTTTATTCATTTCATTTTGACAGGCTTTTGACACAAGCATTGCATATTCTGTGACCTCAATATCCATTGAACTCTGAGGAACCTGCGAACTCAATTTTACCCAATTGCAATCTGCAAATTGAAGCATCTCCTCAATTTTTCCTGCCGAATCAGCAGAAAGCACATCTGAAGCCCATAGAGCTCTTGATGCAAAAACTATAAGGTCTAGACCAAATGCAAGCTATGAGCTTTTTTCCTCTGTCACACTCAGGAGTAAGATCAGGGTAACTCAAATCGAAAATGTAACTTTCAAATGAGTTCAAAAGTTCTTTACAAGACCTTTCATTCAGATAAAAAGAACTCTATGAGAAAACTTGGTGAACAATTCTTTCGGGCCTTAAAAAACGAACTCTTTCATCTACAATTTGACTTGGATGGTATGCATATCGACCATCTCTGCTACCGAGTTTCAATGGATGATGAATATCAAAATATGAAAAAACTGCTTCTTCAACAAGGAGTTCTTCTAGGCGAAACCCCTGTTGGTGGGCGACCTATCAGTACCTTTCAGCTGAATGAACCCCTGGTTATTGATGGATTTTCAATTCCCATGATTGAGTTACCGGCTCCTAAAATTGGATCCCCCTACTCCACCGGATTTGAACATGCTGAGGTTCTTATCCAAAAAAGCTTCGAATCCATACAAAAACAATATCCTCACCTACAGTTTCACAGCTCCAAACGTAAAATCCTCAATCCCGAGCTTTCTCTAAGTACAAGAACTGGTAAACTGAAGTTGCATCACCACCCCCTCCATCGGGTCCTTGAAATAGAACAAGCACAAATCTCAGATATTATTTTTGATTTAGATGGAACCCTTGTGGACTCTGTGAATAATGTTCGGAATATCAATCGTCAGGTATTTTCGACACTTCTTCAGAGAGATATTTCTGACCAAGAGGCTCTAGAAAAATTTCGACCTAACTTTCCGACCCTGTTTGAAGCTTTCAATGTTCATCACCCTGCTGAGCAAAATAAGGCTCTTCAACTTTGGACTGAGTTTGCTCAACAAGAAACCCCAGCTCTTTTTCCTGGGGTTGATGATCTTTTGCAATCTCTCCTTCAAGAGGGGTATCAATTACATCTGTGGACAGCTCGAGAACCAACTTCAACAGAATCTATTCTAAAAAATCATCGCATCATGGATGTGTTCAAATCTGTGAATCCGTCTTTTTTAGGTAGGTCAAAACCAGACAGAAAAAGCTTAAAATGGGATTTTCTTTCCAATCCTAAAAACTCAGTCCTAGTTATTGGAGATAGTACCGCTGACATCCTTGGCGCAATTCAAATACAAGCCATCGCAGCTGGAGCCATCTGGTGCAAACACGCCATACATGAAAATCTGATTTCTGCTGGAATGGAGGTTTGCTTCCATCAAATTGAGGAGATTCTACCCTGGCTCAGCCAAATAAGAAGGAATCAAAAGAACAAATTTTGATCTGTAGATATTCAAGCAGATACTTATGGTCGAACTGCCAATTAAAATAAGCTCTGGGTTTCTCAAGAAAACATTCATTGCTATCTGGCAAACAACATTCCCTTAAAGTTGCGCCAGATAGCTCGGGATCGCCTTTTTTTGATGGATAAATCCTTTAAAAATTCTTCCCAGGTTTTGGTGAAATTTTTATTTTGGCATCCAAATAACTTTGAAGGATTGTGGCTGTCTGATTCCAATCGTATGCTGCTGGTAGGGAGCAATGATAACCCTGCTGAAAAGTGACAACCTGGATTTGACTTAAATTTCCCGGCTGAGTTCCTTCCAAGAGACGTTTGGCGTTCAACTCAAAGGGAACTATAGGGTCTTTTTCTGTCGCAAGCACCAGCACCGGAGACCGACCAGAGCTATAATGAGGCCAGAAATTATTCACAAACCAGAAATCATTCCGTCTTCCTTGGATCCAAGCTGGAAGATTGATATCTGAATCCCAAGACGCCGGCCCCTGATAGGTTTGAACTTGATAATTAAGAACTTGATCAATAAAGGTCCATTTATGCAAGCCCTGCACTCTATCTTTTAAAAAATCTAAACGGTAACTGGCCCATAGATTTAAAGGCTTCATAAAGTATCCGCTTTTTTGATGGGCCTGAAATGTTTCTTGAAAATTCACCAAAGGACACAATCCTAAAAATTTTTTAAATGGTGAGCCATTTAAGTCATTCAACATGGCTGCCACAAACAGCCCATGTCCCCCCATACTTAATGCCACCATATGAATATCTGATACGATGTTTTTCCAGGCTGCATTCGACTGGCGAATCATTTTTGCAATCTGAATATTTTGTATACCCTCATCAAAGCCACCCATCGAAATTTTCTGATTGTTCCTCAGAAACTCTGGCCCAGTGGTGCTTTCCAACAATAAAAAATTATAATCACTTTGCTCGAACAACTGGATAAATAAAAAACGTTCCGGAAAAAACTCCTGAGAGTTCGAAAATAAACCTGCTCGGAAAATCACAAGGGGTCTTTTTTTCATATCCCCCTTCCAAGCAAAAAAGCCTTTGACATGGACTCCATTGGGAAGTTCAAACATCACATGCCTTGCCTGGGGATGTTGTGAAGGATCAAACTTCAACATAAAAGTCTTATACGCATTTGTGACAAAAGCATTGGATCCGGTTTCAAGAACTTCCTTGCAACGATTTAAATAATTTTGAAGATATTCTTTTTGAACTTTCAATTCTGCAGGCAGCTGCAGAAACTCTTTACGGTACTGATCCGGATCACACTGAGCACTTCGATGGGTCACCGTCATCGGTGGAGAATACTTAAATGTATCTTGCCTTAAAAGCACTTTTGCGAGGTATGGATAATTGCCCTGCGCAGAAGTAAACCAGGGAGTTCCAGGTAAAATGATCTGAATGTTTTTTGTTTGAAATGGCAGAAAATCACCATCTAAAAGAGCCATCGAGGACAACGGAAGAACAAAAATCCCCACAAAAAGTGGCAAAAATGATCTAAAAACAGACATTCAACAATCCTTTTCTCCCCAACCTTCCAAATCACACATGAACTTATCGAAATTTTCCAACCAATTGAATCGAAAAATAGAATCTAGCTGTACGAATCACTTCTGGGACAAAATTCCTGGTTTTCAGCAAGAGCGATGCGTCTTGAATCTGGTGGGGTGGACGGAATGGCAATCTTCCATTACAGTCGGTAGGGAAACTCATTGAAGGAGAACACAATGTCCAATCATGAACAAACTATTGAACCTCATTTGAATGGCCCTTTATTTCTCAATGCTATTCAATCTATTAGTGAAGCTGGAAAGCTTATCAACTGTGATGAAAATGTTTTAACTCGCCTAAAAAGACCTCGCCGAACCATTATGGTCAGTGTCCCAGTCCGTATGGATGATTACACCGTGAAAGTGTTTACTGGATACCGATGTCAATACAGTTCGACCCTTGGTCCCTATAAAGGTGGAATCCGCTATCATCAAAACGTCGATCTTCCAGAAGTTGTTGGCTTGGCAGCTTTAATGACTTTCAAAAACTCAGTTCTGGGACTTCCTTTGGGTGGCGCAAAAGGTGGTATCACTGTTGATCCAACGAAACTTTCACGTACAGAAAAACAAAATCTTACTCGTCGTTATACAAGTGAAATTGGTCCTTTCATCGGCCCAACAAAAGATATTCCAGCACCAGATGTGGGAACAGACCCTCAAACAATGGCGTGGTTGATGGATACTTACTCTCAAGAAGCTGGTTATGCGATTCCTGGTGTTGTCACAGGAAAGCCTGTTGAAATCGGCGGATCTTTAGGACGTAACGGAGCCACGGGTCTTGGAGTTGTTTATGTTGCAGAGGCTGCATTTCCTAAAATTGGAAAAACATTGAGCGGATCTACCCTTGCTATTCAAGGCTTTGGAAACGTTGGGTCCCACGCTGCTTTGTATGCGCATCAAGCTGGAGCAAAAGTTCTTGCTGTCAGTGATGTCAGTGGTGGAATCTTCAATGGAGATGGCTTGAATATCCCCGAAGTCATTGAATACATGAAAGAGAAAAAAACCTTAGCTGGATTTCCCAAAGCTCAACTCATCAGCAATGATGATTTATTACTTTTGAAAGTGGATGCTCTTTTCCCTTGCGCACTTGAGGGTGTCATCGACATGCACAATGCAGAGAAAATCCAAGCCAAAATGATCGTGGAAGGCGCCAATGGTCCTGTCACAATTGATGCAACCAAGGTTTTACATCAACGAGGAATTTTTGTTGTACCTGATATTATTGCCAATGGCGGTGGTGTCATCGTTAGTTATTTTGAATGGGTACAAGACATTATGTCTTTATTCTGGGATGAAGATGAGATCAATCGCCGTTTGAAAACAATTATTACCAAGGCTTTTGATAAAGGCTTTTCTTTGCACCAAGAAAAAGCTGTCGATATGCGTATGGCGGCCATGGCCGTTGCCGTTCAACGTTTAGAAAAAGCAATGTTGTTGCGCGGATTATATCCTCGCTAAGGATTTTATGAAATTTTGGAAACATATTTCACCGAAGCTTGCTCATGAGGCAGCTTCGGTTTTTTTTAACTGCTACGCAGAATTCTGCGACTCGAAGCCTGCCGAATGGTCCCCTCTTTCATGGAAAGGGCTTTCCTTTCCTAATCGATGCGGAGCCGCTGGTGGTTTTGACAAAAATGGTGATCTTCTGACGGCACTGCCAAGACTGGGAGCTGGTTTTCTTGAAGTTGGTACGGTGACTCCCCTTCCTCAGGGCCCAAATCCTGGAAAAATTTTGGACCGAGATTGGGAAACTCAATCCGTCTGGAATAAGATGGGATTTCCCAATGATGGATCTCGAGAAATTGCTCTTACTTTGGCACATGCCAAACCCCTGGGAACCCCTGTTTTTGTGAACATTGGAAAAAATCGTTCCACGAGTCTAGAGGATGCGTGGAAAGATTATGTTTCTCTTCGAAAGGATTTTGCTGAACTTGCAGATGCCTTTGTTTTAAATATTAGCAGTCCTAATACCCAAGGGCTTCGCAATCTTTTAAAACCTGAAAACTTATCGGACTTTCTTAAAAAAATATTTCAAGAATCCCCATCCATCCAACCCACTTTACTGAAATTAAGCCCAGATCTATCCACGAACCAACTACAGGAAATCCTTCTTTGCTCCGTCGAAGCTGGTATCCATGGATTTATTCTGACAAATACAACTTTAAGTCGATGGCCCAACTGCCCCTACCCTGTGGAGGGAGGCGTTTCAGGAGCTCCCTTAGCAGAACGATCCAAAGAGATGCTGAGTCAAAGTCTGGAATTTCTAGGTCAATACCGCAAGAATCTGCTTCTTGTCAGTGCAGGTGGCATTTTAAATCCTGAGAATGTCAGGGAAAGATTGCAAATGGGCGCAGATCTTGTTCAAATTTATTCAGGGCTTGTTTTCTATGGACCAAGTTTTTTTAGAGACACAGCCAGAAGAATGAAGGAGCACAACGAGTGACAGGTACTGGGGCTGGAGCCAACGCCAAAAAGAAAATCAGAAAAGATCGATGGGTGCCCGTCGTCGCTGGGTTTTTGAAAAAAGATGGCCGCGTACTTGTTGGACAACGACCTGAAAATCACTCCTTAGCTGGTCAGTGGGAATTTCCCGGTGGAAAAATTGAAGCAGGAGAAACTCCTGAAAAAGCTTTGGCTCGAGAACTTGAAGAAGAATTAGATATTGATGCAAGTATTGGTGATTTAAAAATGGCCTGCACTCATTCCTATGGGGATGTTGGAATACTGATTCTTTTCTACGAAGTTTTATTCTGGAAGGGCGAGCCCAAAGCGAAACATCATTTAGCCTTGGAATGGATCTATCCTGAAGAGTTATTAGATCGATCAATCCCTGAAGCAAATCGTAAATTAATTGATCAAATTTTTAAAGCCTTGGGTGTCCAATGGCCAAAATCACCTTAATCTGTGATCAGCCAGAACATCCTTGGGCCCTGGAGTTTCAAAAAGCCTTAGCCTGCCTTGGTGATCAGGTTGAACTCTATCACCCTGAAGCCTCGCTTTTTTTAGCCACTGATTTTGTGCATTTTTTAATATTTGATGAAAGCCCTAAGTTTCCTTGGAAAAACCTTTTAAAAAGCAGTCTGTGGGGAGCTTGGCAAAAATCTAAATTTATTGCCAGCTTCTTTGAATGCACAGAAAAAAGTTTTCACAACCCTCAGGTTCGATGGCTTCTGGAATTATGCGATCTGATCACCCTTCCATCACCTGATTTATTGGTTCGATTTCATCGCATGGGACTGATGGATGAAACTCTTCAACTGGAAATCATTCCCGCCCAAATTTTTTCGCTTCCACAAAGTCTTGAAACAGCAAAAAATCAACAGGATCATAAAGAATTGGACGAGCTTTTAACTCGTATTCAACCCTACATTTTAATTCCCCTGGATTTTTCTACCAAATTTTTAAAGTCTCCATGGATTGAAATTCTGAAAGAATACAGCCAAAGCTTTTCACTGCTGTTCTTGGGGACGAAAGAGTCCGCGCCCCAAGATCTGCCCCATAATCTTTATACCTGTGGCCATCTGACAGAGATGGAGCTTCAGTGGGCAATTCGCAGAAGTCGCGCCCTGTCTGCTGCATTTTTCCCTATTCCTCCTGGAAAACTTTCTCGCTTGGCGAAAATGTGTCAAGCCAGTGAAACCCCCTGCTTGGCGGATGAACAACAATTGCAACAAGTCCCAGGCTTGTCCCTTCCTGGGCGCACGGGTTGGGTTCTTGATAAAGGACTTCGATCCTTAGAGGAAGTTCTTCAGTCATCTCCGCAGTTGAGCTTAAAGTACTGTGCACAGCCTCATGTTTTAACCAGCATGGATCAATCCATCAACTTGCTGAGCCGCTATTATAAAAAAATTGCTTCTGACTTCAACCGCGCCCTATAATGAGCCCATGGCGAAAGAGTCTCTTCCCACTCAATTAAATATTTGCTTAACTTCATTGAATTTTCAGATCTTGGGAAGATCCACAGATCATGGTTTTGTCTGGCCCCTTGCTAAAGGCCTTGCCAATCAAGGCCACCAAGTCACAGTAATTTCCAGCAAAAGCCCACTTGGAAAACCAGAAATTACTCGAGACGGGGTTCGTGTTTTTTACTTGCACGAAGGATTTCCCAATAAATCTCATTTGCGTTTTGACGATGCGGTTTACGAAAAGTTTTTGGAACTTCATCAACAATATCCGTTTCATCTTGTGCATTCAATGGATGCGTCGGCATTTAAAATTGGACGCCGAAAAAAATACCATAATGTCTCTGTCAGTTATGACGTGGAAGCCACTCGAATGTCGGAACTCTTTGCCATCCTGGGCATGGAGCAAGAAACTGCGTTGGGAATGTTACAAACGGGAATCGCTGTTGTTTACGAGTTTTTAAAGTCTTATCTGACTCGAGATCGCAATATCTTAAATACAGCTGACGGAGTTTTTGTCTCGAGCCCAAGGCAAAGAATTTTTTTAGAACGTTACTATGCCTATCCTGATTATCACACTTACTCGGTTCCCTATGGAGTCGAGCTTGCAGATTTTTCTCCCAAAGAAAAAAGTTTGGAAATTCGTCAAAAGTTGGGAATCTCTGCGGATGCTCATGTTGTGGTGACAACATCAGATATGACGGACCCCAGAGAAGTTATTCATTTATTGAAGGCTTTTGAAATTGTCGCTATCAAAAAAAATCAAATTTTTCTTCTTATTCTAGGGGATGGCCCGCACTTCAAACAGGTCGAATACCAGATGCTGAACCTTGCGCTTGGTAGTCGTGTTTTTATGACAGGAGCCATGACCGCCATTGAGATGTCTGACTACATTTCTGCTGGAGATATCTTTATCAATTTAAGCTCGAAAACAACGGGATATGATGCCAGCATTCTAGAGGCGATGGCTCAGAAAAAAGTTGTTATCGGATCCGAACTCAGTCCTCTTGCCGATGTGATTGAAGATGGAGTGGATGGTTTCTTGCTGCGTCCTGCGGACAGTGAATCTTTATCTCAGCTGCTTTTAGAGTTGTTTTCTGGAGGCATGCCTTTGACTGAAATTGGCGATCGGGCTCGTCAAAAAATCATCAATATCTTCGATACAAAGAAAATGGTCTTTGCCCTGCTGGATGCCTACCGCAAAATTCTTGTGAATTCAGGTCGATTTAAATCTTAGAATTTTGTATTGCGCCGTTGCACTTCATGAAGAAGCTCTGGTCAGACGGTAAGCATTCATTCATACTTAAGTTGTTTCATGGACTTATGGATTTAAACGAGGTTTTTATATGAGCATGACGAAAGCTGATTTGATCAATGTAGTTGCTGAAAAAGCTGGTATCACTCGCGTGAAAGCGGAAGCCGTTGTGAATACCATTTTTGATTCCATGGTTGAATCTTTGATGAAGGATGATCGTATTGAAATTCGTGGTTTTGGATCCTTCGTCAACCGTAAGTACGATGCCTACAAGGGCCGCAATCCTCGCACGGGAGAAGTCATCAATGTCGAGGAAAAAAAACTACCCTTCTTTAAGGTCGGCAAAGAATTAAAGGAAGACTTGAACGAGTAGTTGATGATTCGCAAACATCTTCAAGCGGTGTTTGCTTTGTAGAGAGTCTGGTTGAGGGATATCGCAAAGATAAAAAAGCCAAGGATGAGTTGCCTTGGCTTTTTTCTTTGGGCTTTGTCTATAGATCTCGCTGAGCTCTTAATAAGATAGTTCTCTCTTGTGAGCTAGAATCTTTCACTGAAAAATAAAAATCATATTCATAAAAGACACCTCCACTCATCCAATCTGAATCTAATTTTACTTTTACGTTTTGGATGGAAAAACACTGTCCTGATCGGATTCTGATGCCACTATGATCTTCATCTGAATCTCTATAACCTTTGTCATCAAATGAGACCACAAAAAGATTTGCATTTCCTTTATAAGAATCTGTTCCTGAGGTCACATCTGAAGCATTAAAATCACTGGGTTTAATTCCTTTGTAAGACTCACCTTTTGGAACTTGAATAGTTTTATTGAAGCAAACTTTTTTTGTGTACTTAATCATTAAAGCTTCTGTTTTATTTTTAAATTTTTGGACAGTATCGTCGATGAATAAAGAATCTGCCAAAGCCACTTGAGATAATACTAAAGTCGACGTAGCAAAAACCGCGAACATTTTTTTGACGAGTTTAAGCATAATTTTCTCCCTCTAAAAAGATTGTTAGATCTATACTTTTACTTCTCTATAAAAAATATTTTACTGATAGTCAGGAGCTACGTAAGCTGGGGTTATTGGGTAAGCGAAGCTCTTATACTTTGTCAAATCTGGACTATTTGCCTTCTGATAAAAATCATCCCAACTTTTCGCCAAAAGAGCTGCCGATCGACTTAATTGCAGAACAATTAAAGGTTTAAATTTTTGAGCAACAAGTCTTGCATCGGGTCGTTCGGCGGGAGTTCTTAACTGCATCCCTTTTTCTTGCTTTATCTCTGATGGTTTTGTCATGACATCTAATTTGTACATGAGAGCTTTTTCAGATTGAGCCGTAACAGTTAATTCCTTCATCGCTGCTATCACTGAAGTGGAATTCATGAACTTCTCTTTTCCATGAGACTTTGCCTTTTTCACAATTTCACCAATAATTTCTGGAGAAAGTTCATTCACAACAGAATCTTCATAGAAAAAATGAATACCGCCATGACCATCAGCGTATCCATCAT
>JACCDG010970020.1_pt1 | contig 12278 bp, 29 predicted proteins | sample 7442471 | NCBI WGS metagenome assembly JACCDG01 (sample SAMN15323444, study PRJNA562643) | freshwater metagenome | isolation source: river surface water | place: USA:Blue River Watershed | collected 2017-08-17 | reverse complement strand
ATTTAATAAAATGATTCGGATTTATCTTAAAATCCAATTTTGGACGTAAAAATTTTAAGGTTTTTGGTTTAGAAAAAAGCAAATCCTTCATCATGGTTTAGTTACGATTCTACATTGTAGTTTGTTAATTCAATTACGAAGCTTATTTGATTTTTGTTACTTTGTTGTTTGCATTATCAACATATTCTGCTCTGATAATTGATTCATCTTCATTAATTAAAGAGATGTATAAATTCAATTCATCAGTTGTTTTTGCTTGTTCACTCCTTGGTTCGGTTCGAGTAAAAGTAAAAGCATCAGCTTTTAATTTTCGAACATAATTAATGGTATAACGTGCCTGTGCCATGATATAGTTACGTAAAATAACATTAATTTGTTATCCATTTTTTATCATGATTTATTTCACATAGAACCATTAATTTTTCCATGAGAGTAACGGTTTCAATATCCATAAGTCTTCTTACACCTCCTGAAAATAATCCAAAACTTTCATCTGAATGACATAGGGTAATAGAATCTCCTTTAATATCAAAAAATAAAGTTCTTCCTGCAAAGTAAACAAGTTTAAAACTACCTTTTATCAAAATTAAACCTTGACCTTTTTTATCAATCAATTGAGAAATTAAATCTTTGAGCGTTGCTTTTATTTCTTCAGTGTTTATTTCAAATACGTTCATAGTTCAATTACGTTTTATTTGGTAAATTTGTTACTGTGGGTTATATAAAAAATAATATTTATGCACAAATGTATGTGCTACCATACTTACATTTCCATGTTCATCCTTTTCGTCACTATAAAAATAAAAACACCAAAAGCCATTCCTGTCTTTTGAATATACACATCGGTCATACTTGTCAAACTCCTGATATAAACCTACTTCATCAAGAGAACCTTCTCTTCTGACTGCACAAGTGTGTCTGTATTTTACTTTATTAGTTTTTTGTTTCATGAATTAAAATTGTTCCAGACAGTACTCCAAAATTTGACTCCTCTTTAAATGTATGTGTTACCGCACTATCAGTAGGGAGCATCGGTCTGGTTAGATACCAAACATTAGCATCTTTGAATGTAATCGTTTCTAACTTCTGACCAGCAGGGAGATTGATTTGCATTGTTCCACCATATTTTTTTGCCCTTTGATTCTCGGTACAAGAATAAAATGAACAAACACAACCGAAGAAAATTAAAACGGCTAAAATTGAATAAATACAGATGTCTTTCATAATTTATAATTTAATATGTTGTTTGTATTTTTACCTTTCAAAGTTACGAAAAAAAAATGAAATTTGTTAGTGATTATGACTTCGAATTGAACCATAACGTCTTTTGTCATATTCAAGAAGTTTTACCAAAGAGTCTGATTTCAAATGGTCAACCCTTATAATATTTGATTTCGGAGGGTGCAAATATTCCACAACATTCTGAGCCATTTTTCTGCGGAATTGCTCATTATTGTGCAAAATAGTCGTTGAATAATAAATTGGAGGAAGATATTCGCCATTATGAACATACCTTTCACCAGTAAAAACTCTGAATAAAAAAGTTTGTTCACTTGTCATGATTGCAAATATTGTTTGTCTTTTTTGGTTTTTAGTGCCCTTGCTTGTAAAGGTGTAAGTCCGATAAACTCCTCTGCTTTGAACGAGATTTCGTCAGGATAATACTCAAAGAGTAAATGTTCTGTCAACCCATCTTCCAAAATTACATAAACTTGTGGCATCGGGTCAAACATACCTTTTGGCATAGAACGAGGCATATCAGTAATTCGGGCTTTGATTATCTTTTGCTCCATGTTCAAATTACGAAATTAAGTTAGAATTTGTTAAAAATTATATTTGATATTTTTATAATCTTTCAAGGAAAAATATCAAAATCAATTCCATAAATATCTCTTGCCATTTGAATATCATCAAATATTTCTGAACGTTCCATATAAGAAAAAGTTCCAAGTAAACCCTTCTCTAAATCTTTGTCATCTAACTCTGAGAGAGAAGTGGAATTAATTGATAATTCAAATATATCATTTTCTTCATCTTTTTCAATCAAATAAACGTAATATATACCTTTTAATTTTTTCAAAAAATCATAAAAAGAAACATTATGGAATTTGTTGTTTGTCATAATAAAATTACGTAATTTAAAAACAATTTTTTACACTTTCACAACTTGATTGTTTTGGATTTTTACTTCACTATATCCAATCGTTTCCACCATGTGGTAAGTATCAGTTTCATGTGAATAAATCAAGTCGCCTACCGAGGTTGAACGTGCTGTTTTAAGACCTTCAAAAGGTGTAACTGAATTGCATACTAACCAACCTTCTGAAACGATATTTTGACTTATCCTAAAAACATCATCTAATGAATCACATTCAACATCTGCAATACGCTTGTAAGATTCGATAGGTAATTCATATGCATAAAAATTTCCTTTTACTGCTTGAAATATAGTGTATTTTCTCATGTTTAAAGTTACGAAAAACAAAAAAAAAATGTTACACCCCATAGTAGAGGTCGTCCCATCTGGACGGGTTTTTATATATTGGAGTTATACATCAAGGTTTATTCTAATTGGAAAATTATTTTTCCAAATAAATCAAACTTTATTGTATATCCTTATAAATTCAAAATCCCCAAGCTCTGCAGCCGGTACTGCCAGGATATTCGCCTGACCTGTTTGAACCAAAAACAAAAACCCCCTGATTTGCATCAGAGGGTTTCTGTATTCTAAGGTTTGTAGGAAGATACCTTCAACTTCACATCTTTATTATGGTTTTAATGAAAAATTTGTTTGTTCAAATGTTTCCACCAAATATACTTGCAAGTACAGAGTGCCTTTCTTTTTAACTTTTTTACATTTTACATATTTCAAATTGGTTTCCTTCATGGCATTTTCAATTGCCAATTTATCAGCCTTTTCTCTAAGTTGGGTTAAATCGAATGAACCTACAAAATGTTGTTTCATGTTTCAATTACGAATTAAAAAAAGGATTTGTTACATGGTATCTTTATGAGCATCCCAACTTGGGTCATCGTCCATATCACGCATATTATACATGAATGAATCTTCAAGTCTTGAAAGCCTTTCCTCTTGAAAGGCTGCATTTGCAGGGGAAATACGAATAGTGTTATTTCGCTTTGTGGGAGTAACGTTATTCCAATAGTTGTCCTTACAAATCGAACCACCCTTTGATTTGCAGAAAATTGTGTTATACGCCTTTTTGGTGTGCATCACCCCACAAGAAGGACATCTGATTTCGCTTCCAATAGGAGCCTCTATTGCCTTTTTACGGAGTGCTATTAAGGATTGTTTATTGGTGTTCATTTGTCGGGAGTTTTTTACCATAATACAGTTACGAAAAGAAAAGTTTATTTATTACAGATATTTTGCATCTTCAATTGCTCTTTTTTCAAGAACTTTTTTTATTGCCTCATCAAAGGTAAGCATTTTACCAACCGACTCAGTAAATTCATATTTATCTTTATTCCCGAAAGAACCAAAATGGACATTATACTCACTGAAATCATTTTCACTTGCCAATCTTACTTTGTCAGTAGAACCAACAAGAGAAGGGCTTGATTGATACGCCCCACGTAAAACTGAAGCGTGTAAGTGTTGAACATAGTTCGGTAATTCAGGTTGAATATAACCCAATGTGTTTTCATTGAGTACTACGAGTTTTATTTTGCCGTTTGTCATAAATCAGTTACGTATTGGTATATACGTTTGTTACTGAAATAAGTTTGCTTTATTTAACCTGAAATAAAGAAGGTTTTTTACAAAATCAAATTCATAATGAAAATATTTATGTGATTCATAAAGAACCCCTTCATCGGGTTCTGCCCACTTAAAAACAACTTCAAGCAATTCTTTTGTTGACATTGAAGAATATTTTTTCTGAATTTCAAAATACCATTTTTGAAATACTTTGCCTTTCGGTAATGAACCGCCACTATCTGCCATACATCAGTTGTTAAAATTTTGTTTTACTTTTAAAAAATCTTTATCTAAAAATTTTATAACCCTTTTTATTTGTTTAACAGATAATTTTTTTAACGCCTCTTCTGTTTTTGATAACTTACTTTCTTTTCCGATATACAATAAATTTTTTAAAATTCCATTTAAAATATAAGCATGACGACTTTCATCGCTACCAAAAGATATTTTACCATTATTTAAAGTGAATTTTTTCTTTGCCATGTTTATTTCAAATGTATCCGAGTAACTAACTTGTAACCCAAATTGTAAGTATCACCAAACAAACTAATACCCATAAAAGGGCATCTTTTGATATTATTTCTGGAAATTGTTGTCATTACACCATTATGAAGAATGGTATCGCCTACCCTTATTTTTGAAATGTGTACTTTCTGCTCTGTTGTGTTCATGATTTAGTTACGAAACACAATGAAAATATGTTACACTATTTAATTTTATAAAAATTCGCTTTTTGCAATATAAGGCTGACCTGAACGAGTGTAATACTTCAAATGTAAAACTTCCCTTTTAGTCGTTTCCATCAAATTCATGGCGTTAACCTTAGCATCATTGCTCAACTCTTCAAATTCAAAAAGTTGTTTGTCCTTTTGTGTAAAATCTTTTGCAGGGATAGTTATCATAATTCAGTTACGTATTCAAAGGGAGATATGTTACCGAAAATTCACATTTTGTACCTGTGCAAGTGGAACCCATTGATTGTGTCCACCTGTATAATCTTTGTAGTGTTTTGCAGTCCTGTACATCAACGAACCATTATTCCAACCTGTTTCACTGAATAAACGTACATCGGAAAGGGAGATATAATATACCTGACCAGAGGGAGCAGTAAAAAACCCACTTACATAAAAGTGCCCTTTGACAATTTCAATTTTGGTACAACCCCTTTCAGTTAGAATTTTTGTCAATTCTTTTTTAAATGTACGAAAGAAAGTCAAAAATTCAGGAGTGGTTTGACTTGAACTTTCAAAACCTCTGCGGAGTAATTGTAGTGATTTTTCCATAATTTAATTACGAAATATTATCGAACTTTGTTACTCAAAAATGTGAATGATTTTATTAAACTTCCAGTAACTGCAACACCGCCTCTTGAATTAATTTTCTTAATAATTAAATGACAAGGTATAAAACCTGTTGACTTACCAACATAAAACCGTTCCTTTTCACCATTGGTGTATTGAACCTCAACCCTTCTACCTTCATTGCCTATAAATGGAGCATACAACTCCGAATTAGAATACCATCCTGACTGTTCATGTTTAATCCTTGCCATATCAATGACTTTTTGATATTGCTCATAGGCTTCAATTGAACCACGTTCCACATTGGAAATAGGGAAATGTAATTCCTCCGATAAAGCTATTAGTTTTTTAAGTAATACATCAAAACCTAAACAATAAAATCCACTATCAAAAGGGATAACATATAATTCCTGCTCTTTATTTATTTTGATTTCCATTGTCTTAGTCATAATTCAATTACGTATTCAAATGGATATGTGTTATAAATAGTTTTTTATTGTTGTCACATCAACCTTATAATTACTCCAGTCTTCCATTGGAACTTCAACTTCACTTTTAGAATCCCACCATTGTTTTCCTTGATAGTTTCTGAATTGATTTTGTGACATTATACTCTTGGGTAAATTGCCAACAAATAAAACGATTAGTGTTATCATAGTATAGTTACGTATTAAAAGGGAGATATGTTACCAATTTCATAATCTTTTGGGGAGCTTTTTTATCCCTGTGGCTAATAGTTAAACCGATTGAAATAAACATCAACTAAAGCACAAAGTAATTCAAACATTTCAATTTCTATCTTTTGATATAACAACCCCAGTACCATCCAATAGTCTATCTATAAGGGAGGGAGAAGTAATTATAGGCACTTCCATTACTTCCTCAGACGTTGTTATCAGGGAGGTATTAACCCCATTTAAATCGGCTAAATCAGCCCTTTTGAGGTCAATATCCTGAGGCATAGGAAGCCACGACTTTTGACATTTGAATATACAATCACCTGCCAAATAAAAACAGATATATACAATATTTTCCTTCATGTAACAAAGTTACGAATAAACAATTAAATATGTTACAATGTTATAGTTCAACCCACTCCCCCAACGAGCTATCTAACAGCTTTTTATTTTAATGTTATACATCAAAGTTTAACATACTTGGAAAAAATATTTTCCAAATAGGACAAACTTTATTGTATAACCTAAACACTTTGAGAGTCCGAATCAACCCGCCTTCTACAGTCGTCCCTCTTGCTTGACTTTTTGAAAATAAAAAACCCCCCGATTGCTCGGAGGGCTTTTACTTTTAGTTTAACTTGGAATTAGTTCACTTTGATTTCAACACCTTCTTTTTGTCCACCACCAATTTCCAATTCTTCGCCTTGTAGTTTCATCCCATTGAGGTTGTCAAGTTTAAACCTGCGTAGTTTTGCCCCTTTCATTTCGGTACAATTGTCAATGATTTGTTTTGCGACAGTCAAGGGTGCTGATTTCACTTTTTTAAATACACCTTCTTGTTTCACACTCTTTTCAAGTGAAGTTCCAAAAATTGAAAGTGTAAGATGCTTAACATTGAACACAAGTGCTTTGTTCAGCCAAATATCATTGCTAACACGTTCCTTGGGTTCAACTTTACTTTTTTGCTTTTCAGCAAGTGCAACCCCGAAAGCATCTTTAACTTGTGCCCTGAATACATTTAATGGCACACCTGCAAGGTCGTAGCGGTCATAATTCCAACCATTTTCAGTTTCCAAAAATTCTTTTTTGATAACCTCATAAGGACTTGCCAATGTGAGAGCATCTTTGTCAAGCATATTCTCATACTTGGCATTAATGTTCACCCTGTGATTTGCAACCTCTGTATTAAGAGATTTGTCTGAATTGTACCCTTTAACATGAATGAATTGCACCCTTGAATTTTCGTTAGTTAATTCTACCAACTTTTCAAGTGCTTCCTTGTTCAATCCGCTTAGTGCGGAAATTTCAATGATTGCTTTTTCTATTTTTGGGTCTATTGCCATATTGTTGTTTGTTATAATGTAGTTACGAAAGTAAATTAAAATTTGTTACACTTTTTCAATTAGATAAAATTCCGTACTTGTTTCTTTACCATACAGCGATTCGATATGGCATTTTAAATCAAATTTACTTTCCCCGTAAAATATCCCTAAAGGAGTATCTAAATAACCATCGCCAATATCTGAACGCAAATTTACTGAGTATCTTTCTTTCATAATAAAGTTACGAACTTACCAAACAATTTGTTACAAACTATTAAACGTAAAACCTCACAAAAAGTTACAAATATATACATTGGAGTTATACACGAAAGTTTGTTTAAAATGGAAAAACCTTTTTCCAAATAAATTAAACTTTGTTGTATATCTATATAATATAAAAATCGCCAAGCTCTGCAGCCTGGTCCCCAGACTTTCCGCCCAGAAATCCTACATAAAAAAACCAAAGCTTAATATGTAACTCAATTATGGTTAATAATGTTTTTTGTTTAGGAGATAAAAATTTGATTTTTAGAGTAACAAATTTGTATTTAATTTCGTAACTCAATCATGGAACAAAACAAATCATACCTCATAGAAGAAAACGGTGATATTAATGAAGTCACCCCGATTGAACCCTCAAAAGGGTTTCAACTTAAAGAACTTTATGCCATGTTACAATGTGATATGGTCGAAGTGGTAGAACTCCAAGATGGAAGATTGATGGTAATTGATGAAGAGTCAAAACTCAAAAACAACCCCGGTATCAATAAAAAAGCAACCGAACTATTTCAAAAAGGTAGAATGTCAGCCTCGGAATATAAAGAAAAAATGAAAGCCATTTATGGTGATGCTTTTATTTCTATTGATTCAGGTGATGAAGAACTTGACAACTCTATTTGTGGTCACGTCCTTGTTTGCCCTCCCGAAATGTTTCGGTGATTGTAACAAAAAACAAAATAATTTCGTAACTTTATTATAACAAAATAAACAAACAAATTATGTTCTACTTCTTACGTTTCTTTTTTATACATCCAATTACGGAGTTTACTGATAAAAATAATATTAATAACTTTGAGTCTTATCGCCAATATAAAAAACGGGTGTCAAAAAATCAACGGGTATCTCACCGTGAATTTTTACGAATTAGAATTGATACGAGGAAAGGAACTTCAAACTATTGTACAATGTTAACTCTGTAACAAAAAACAAAATAATTTCGTAACTTTATCATAACAAAATAAACAAACAAATTATGTTCTACTTCTTCTTTTTTATACATCCAATTACGGAGTTTACTGATAAAATTAATATTAATAACTTCGAGTCTTATCGCCAATATAAAAAACGGGTATCAAAAAATAAACGGGTATCTCACCGTGAATTTTTACGAATTAGAATTGATATGAGGAAAGGAACTTCAAACCATTGTACAATGTTAACTCTGTAACAAAAAACAAAATAATTTCGTAATTAAATCCTAACTTACTCTAACTACAAAATTGAAATCCTATGAAAAAAGACCGTGAAATCCTCTAAAAAGTAAGCCTCTAAAAAGTAATCTAAAAATCAGATGGGATGAACCTGTTCAATAATAAGTAAAACCCCAAAACTCCTAATGCAGTGTACCACGATTAGGTACAGGTCAAGAAAGTCCCATCGCTCAAAAAACCCTCGCCCCAACAGGCGGGGGTTTCTAATTTTATGCCTGTACTGTTTTTCCTCAGACGATGTACGGGCTCTGTAAACAAATGTCTTTTACAAATAATGATATACACAAAAGTTTATTCAATTATGAAAATAGTTTTTCCATTTATATTAAACTTTATTGTATATCCCTATAATCTCGAAACCCAAAACTCAGCAGCTCTACTGAAGAAACTCCTCCTTATCGATTCATAACAAATTATCAGCTTATGACGTAAATGTATTATGGCAAAAATTCTATCTAATATCGAATTTGGAGAAGTTTGTTCACACCCTGATGACAAAAACATGGTGGTATTCAAAAATGGAAACGTGTACAAATTTCGTTCAGGTTGGCAATCAGAAAGTGACCGCACATTAATTAAACAAGGTAAATATAAAAGTAAAACTCCAATTAAAGAATTGTTCAAAGATAAAGACAATGATTTTTACTTGGGCAAAGCAGGTGTTTTACTTATGGATGATAGAACTCTTCAATGGGATTATTAATTAAATAAAAGATTTTAAAACCACTTCTTAATTTCAAAAAATGGAAAAAGAAATAGAAAATCAAAAAATAGAGGAAAAATCAAAACTCCAGTACAAAAAAGCGGTTTTGTTGATTACATTTCCTTGTGCTATACTTGCTTATATTTTATGTTCATTTGTAGCTTGGAATATAAATTTTACTGAATGGCACTGGGTTCTAAGATTAATTTTTATGGCATCAGTTGTTTTCTGCTTTTGTTTTTTTACAATAATGCGATGGAAGGTTGAAGCTGAAAAGAAAAATCTTAAAGCAAGTCAAACAAAGTCAGACTTTCAACAAATACTTGATGAACTGTTAAAACAACAAGAGAAGGCAGAACAAAAAGAATCTGATAACAAATCATAAATCCTTTTCGTAATTATGTCAACAAACAGGTAGACAAATGGCAAACTCAAAGGCACAAGCAATCAATGACGAAATTGAAGTGTTAGAACAAAAGTGCAATTCACTTTCCTATCGCTTATCTAACCTCGTTCAATACAAAAAGGACTACGCCAAACTTGAACGCCTCCGTAAGAAATTTATTAAGGCTTGTTATTGTTAATACTCCGAACATAATACATTGAGGATACTCGGTGAGGGGTTTTACCAATTCTATAACAAATTTTTGTGGTGTTACGTAATTTATTATGACAAACACAAATAAACATGAGTCAACCAAAAAGAGGATTTGTATATCAGAACATGGAAGTAGATGGTAATAAATTACTCGTTGTAGCTATCAACCTCAATACTGTAACTGTTCGTAAAAAAGATAAACTCACTCGCTATCCATTGAGTGCGGTGAATAAATGTGACCTTCAAAATGCCCGTCAAAAGTTTTTAGGAACTCTGTAACAAATAAAATTTCAATTTCGTAACTGTATTATAAAACAACAGATAACATGACATACATCTTCGAACTTAAAGACATTAAAACTCAAAAGGTAATCACCCGTAAACAAAAAGGTGAAACTCGAACCAAAGCCTTGATGCTTCTGATTGACAAACTCAAAGAAAAGGCAAAAAATCTTACCGTAGAAAACGTTACCTCCGAACTCCCAAGCCTCTTGTAGCCCTCGTTTATTTCATCATGATTGAAGCCCCCGACTGATTATCGGGGGTTTCGCTTTTTGTGTGCAGTTCATTTTTGCTGGAGCCTGCTCGCCGGGCTTCTGGAGTCTGGTGTTTTACTTCATTAAGGATATACACCAAAGTTTAACATGTTTGGAAAAACTATTTTCCTAATAGAACAAACCTTATTGTATATCTTATATATAAAAAAACACATGGATATAGCTCCTGGATATTCCAGAGAATATCAGATGTAACAAATCTACAAAACAATACGTAACTATATTATGAAACAGAACGCAACAGAAAGAATCCGCTCGGCTCAACGTTCATTTATTCGTGAGCAAATGATTGAAGATGGGTTCTTCGAACGACCTAAACAAAGAGCATTTAAAGATAAGAAAGCACACAATCGTAAACCAAAACACCGCAATAAGTGGGATGCTTAATTAGAGGGGTTAAACTAACCCCCTAAGCATATACGAATAAGCCCTCTATATATTAATTAAGCCCTTAAATAAGACCCCTATTTAGCCCTCGTATCAAAAATTAGCCCCCTAAGCCTACCCCCTCCAAACAGAGCAACAGACCGTCACAAATTTTTTTTACCAAATTTTTTGTAAAATTTAAAACCAATGATTATATAACCAAGACTCAAGTAAAACTCCTGGCATTGTAACAAATATTTGAATGGTATTTATGTACAGATTAAAAAAAATATAAATCGGGTTTTCAAAAAATTTTTCTACCCAATTTTTTTTGGAAAATTTGAACACTTGTTCTTTAAATAATTTTAAATTTTGTTTATCTTAAAAGCGATATATAATAGATATGTTATATTGACCTTTTATTTTAAAACTAATCCTTTACAGTTTTATCGCAGGAATTAATTAGGGAGTAAAACACCTTTCACCTACTGCATCGTGGTAAGAATTCTGTTGTATTCACCTTACAAATTAAGGGGTAAAACACCTCGTGGAGTTAAGTAGCACAAGAATTGTATTCACCTTATAAATTAGGGGTAAAACACCGTTCTGTGCAAAAAATGAGGGTGATGTTAAGTTGTATTCACCTTACAAATTAAGGGGTAAAACACCCCCAGGATTTGGGGTCTGAAGGGGTTCTTAGTTGTATTCACCTTACAAATTAAGGGGTAAAACACCTTACAACGGTGTTAATCTTTAGGTTGTATCGTTGTATTCACCTTACAAATTAAGGGGTAAAACACCAAGTGATGTTAAATTGCACAAGACAACAGTGTTGTATTCACCTTACAAATTAAGGGGTAAAACAACACAATCTTTAAAATCCTGATGAATTTGATTTTGTGTTTACCTTATTAACATTCAATTGCGGGTGTTTTATTTTTATTTTTTTATTTAAAATAAGGTTTTAACGAGAACTGTGGAAGTGAAAACATGTTTCTACTTGGTCTATATGCCACAATCTCATCTTAAGGACGTACAACCGCCCCGGATTGTAATTCTATATAAAATTACAATCGTTGACTTTATTTTGAATTTTTATTTCAAAGAACAATAATAAGCAAATGTAATAAAAAAAAATCAATTAGTTAACTGTATTTTTTCTTTTTTAAATTTGTAAATATGACAATCTTGTTTTGATGAAATATATTTTTGGCTATTACAAATATTAATTGAAGCATTTCTATCAGAATTTTGTTTTTTACCAGCTTGTTTACAAATTGGGTTTTTACAAACAAAGATATTTCTGTCTTTGGGTGTTGACAATTTTCTTTGTCCTTCTTCATAATAATTACAAGTAGAACAAGTTTGTGAAGTCATATAAGGGTCAACGTACAATACTTTTAAATTTTCAAATTTGGATGCTTTTTCTTCTATTAAACACTGTAATCTTCTTACTGGCCAAAATCTAATTAAGTATTTTTGTTTTTGTTCATTTTCTGTAAGACCATCAAAAAACTCCAATTTTATAATTCCGGCGTTTTGTTTT
>JACCDG010386025.1_pt1 | contig 12278 bp, 14 predicted proteins | sample 7442471 | NCBI WGS metagenome assembly JACCDG01 (sample SAMN15323444, study PRJNA562643) | freshwater metagenome | isolation source: river surface water | place: USA:Blue River Watershed | collected 2017-08-17 | reverse complement strand
GCAATGAATGGAACTGCCAGAATCAATAATCTTGATGAAATGAGTCTGCAAGGTGATAAAAATTTTGCCAAAGTATTAGCTCAGATGGGTGCACAAGTTGAGTACCATCAAGGTTATATTTTGGTACAGCATAAAGAATTAAACGCGATAACGGTTAATATGGAAGATATGCCAGATGTAGCGATGACGATTGCGGTATTAGCATTATTTGCAAAAGGAACAACTACGATTAATGGAATATCTAGCTGGAAAGTCAAAGAAACCGATCGTTTGCTGGCAATTCATACTGAATTATGTAAAGTTGGTGCCACCGTTAGTTATACCGATGATTCAATCACTATCACACCACCAGCGGAAATTTTGCCAAATGTCGCAATAGATACCTACAACGACCATCGGATGGCAATGTGTTTTTCATTATTGGCAGTAGGCGGTATTCCTGTGGTGATTAATAATTATGAATGTGTCGGCAAAACTTTTGCTAATTATTTTGATGTGTTCAATAGTTTGGTGTATTAACTTTTAAGTGGAATATTGTTATGAATCATATCATTAATCAGGAAATCATTAATCAAATCCAGTTAAATTATGACAATATTCCGCTAGCGGTATTTTTATTGGGAACTAATGGTAGTGGTAAAAGCTCTTTACGTAATTATCTTAATTTAAGTGATATTCAAACTAATATTGATCCTGATGTGTTAAATCGGATTTATAAAGCTAAATTTCCGAGATCTTATCAGATTGAAGCTGGCAAGCAAGCGCTTAAAATGTATGATGATGCTTTATCTAGTGGTATGAATATTTGTTTGGAAAGTACCTTAGCAGGTCGCGGAACTATGCAGCGGATTGTGGCGGCTAAAACTCAGGGCTATCACACGATTGCTTATTATATTGGTCTAAATAGTATTGAACTAAATCTGGAGCGGATTGCTATGCGGGTTGCTCGTGGTGGTCATGATATAGCAGAAGCGTTGGTGCGTAAACGTTATTTTGAGTCCGCTGACAATTTGTTGAAAGTAATGCCATCTATTGATGTTTTGCATGTAGTTGATAATAGCGATGCATATTTTCGCCAGCAGTTTGATGTGGTGGGTGGGGTGCCAAATGTGCATTGTCAGAAGTTAGAGTCATGGGCTGATAAGTTATGTGCTAATTTTTAAGTGTGAAAGATTGGTAATGAGAAAATTATTCCTCATTCTGGCATTGATGGTAGCTAATTTTATGGTGATTGCAAGCCCTAATGATTATTTGATAAAGCCGACAGGTAGCTATAAAGTTAGCATGCAGGAATTTCTATGGCAGAACTCTAATATCTGTCCAGATTATTTCTATAACAAAGCAGATAACTGGTTTTATCAGAATAATCCGCTTCACTGTCATGTTGTAGATACATATATTTATTATCCAACCACTACTATATCAAATAATTATGATTCCTACTGGGCGAAAAATATAGTAGAACTCAATCATGACATCAAAGATAAGATAATTGAATCCAAAAATCTTTCCGCAGCATATAATGTTAAGCAACTCATGTTTGATCAGAAAAGTTATGTAATTTCTCAACAAAATATTGCAAAAGGTAAATTTCCAGTACTTATATTTCAGCCAGGCTTAGGGTTTAACTCATATAATTATCTAAATTTTATTAGTAATTTAGTAAGCCATGGATATATTGTTGTTGCAATAGATTCTGCATATAATCAGAATATTATTGAATCATATGGTACTCTTGGATTACATATTCCACAATCTCATAATGGCAAAATGTCATCATCAAGCGCTGCTGCTGTAGTTGCTGCTAAAAAATCTAATTTAACACTAGCTTTATCTGATTATAAATTTGTTCTAAATAAGTTAAAAACAGATAATAGACTTCGCTCGTTAACTTCTCATATGGATTTTTCTAAAATTGGTGGGTTTGGGCACTCATTAGGCTCAACATCAATTTATATAAACTCTCTTGAAAGCTCTAATGTATTAAAAGGGTACGCCAGCTTAGATATTGGTTCAAGTAATGACTTGCCAATACATGTCTATAATCCAGTTATTCCGACTCTATTTTTGAGGGCGGCTAATGACCGTGACTTTGGAAAAACTATTGATACAACAAATCAATTTAATCTAAAAGAAAATCAGTACTTAGCCCTCATGACTCCTTTTGAAAGCGATATAAGTTATAGTACTCATCGTGCTTTCACTGACGTATCTACGACTTATTACGGAAATAATTTAATTAATCTTTGGTATAATGTTTATGGTCAACCTGATATAAATTTAGCAGAGTTTATGTATAGTGATCATATTAATGGTCAGGATTTGTCAAAATCGATTAACCAATACTTGCTGGTATTTTTTGATAACTATTTGAAAAATGTTAATAGTGTTAGTTTGAAAGAGTGTTATAGTTTGAACCCAAACTCAATACTATATTGTGGTCCAAAAATTATTCAATAGTGTGTATTATATTGTGATTTTAGAATTATATAAATATTTGCTCTTAGCTCTATTAGTTATTGATTTAATCTGATTGTGCTATCATGCTTCAAATTATAATGGATAGCTTTAAAGCTAGAATTAGGAGGTTTTGTTTATGTATGATACAATAGCATTATTTATTAAGTTAGTTGAAATTGGTAATTATACTAAAGCTGCAACAATGCTTAATACTAGTCAGGCAACACTTAGTCGCAAGATTCAGATTTTAGAGCAAGAACTTGGAGTTGAGCTAGTTCGGCGCAACAATCGGGTTTTTGAGCTAACTGAGCAAGGTGATCTACTTTATAAACGCTTGGTAGAACCAGTTAAGCAGTTACAGGTTAAACTTAGTGATTTTAATGAAAATAAGCATGCGGTACGTGGAACGTTAAAAGTTGCCTTGCCAGCTGCTCTATCTTATGAACTAATTACGCCGAAAATTAGTAGCTTTACGAATAAGTATCCTGAAGTTAAAATATTGCTTGATTATTCATCTAACCCGATTGATTTAATGCGTAACGATTATAATATTGCTGTTAGTACGATAATGCCAATTTCGCAAACCAGTAAAGTCAGATTATTGAAAACATTTAACTTTAAGCTTTATGCGACACCTCAATATATTGAGCGCTATGGAATGCTTGGGCAACTGGATGATATTCAGCAACATAAAATTATTGGTTTGATTGGTTTGGATGGCAATTTACGTTTTAGTTATCCGGTAAAGAATTTGGTGACTGGAGTTGAAACCGTAATTAATCATGAGGCGAATATTTATATCAATAATATTATTCATGGCGTCCAATTGGCTAAAACTGGGCATTATATTGTGGGTGGATGGGATGAGCTTTTGACTCAGGAACTTAAATCAGGCGAATTGCTGCCTGTATTACCAGAATATATCTTTGGTGAAATGCCATGCTATCTGGTTCGTCACAATCGAGCCGCTTCTAATTTAGAAAATCTATTTGCTGAGTTTCTAATGAAGTGCTTTGCCAATTAATCTTTTAATGTATTAAAAAATAAGGATAGTGCTACACATTTATCTAAGTTTTTAGCTGCCGTTACATGAGCTTGGAAGATAGTGTTTTGCCAGATTAGAACTGCATTCCCAACTAATATTACGACCTAAGTAGCTTCCTTTAAAGCTGATATAAGGTGATTCCAGAGGTTCTCCTTTGCCATCTTCTAAATTAGGAATAACCGTAGGATTGATATAAGCAAATAAGACAACTTGTTCACTATTAGGCTCTTTATGTGCAACAACGCTGCTAATATAGGTGCCTTGTATTTCAAATGGCTGTGGTAAGCCAAAAGAGTTATTATCTAGCTCGACACTAATCGGCAGACCTCCATTTTTTTGAGCATATTCATTTATGTCATTTTGAATCGGCTCAATTAACAAAAAAGCTTCGGATAATTTTGTTTTCGTGACAAAAGATACATAACTGATTCTAAGCAGATACCCAAGAATCGCCAAACTAGCAATAACTATTAAAAGAAGATGTTGTGATTTTTTATTCATTGTATTCCTATAGCGAGCGATATCATAATTTACCAAATAGTCATTTATTCAATATTAATTGCAGGAGTTTTTATAATATAAGCTGAATTCCTTGAGCATTTTTAACGGCAATTAGAAGGACGATAGTTGCCATCTAAATTTCCACCAGTACATGTCCATTCTATACCAGAAGAACTGGCTTGAGGTGAAAATATTATAGTACCATTGGTGATGCCACTAATCGAGGTAGTAACCGTTACCTGACCATTGTTTGAAACATTAACTGAGGCAACCATTGGAGAGGAGATAGTAGCTGGAATACCAGCCTCATCATTGTTGTTTGGAAAGTCTCCAGTAGACAAATAATATTGTGCTACGTTACTTTTTGCATCTGATGCGAATAAAATACTTTCACTAACTCGTGATCTGGTTATATAAGTCTGATAGGCTGGTATTGCAAGTGCCGCCAGAATACCAATGATAGCAACAGCTATCATAAGTTCAATAATTGTAAAACCTGCATTTTTCATGATGCGTAATCTTTTTTAAATCTTATTATCTGTTTATAGTTTTATATGGTGATAAAATAATGCTCTAATTATACATTATTTCAAAATCATGTTGTATTTTAATCAATTTCATTAGACCTCTTTCTGAGCCTTAGTGGTAGTATTCTCGAGCTGTTAAATGAAACAATTCTAAAATAAACCCAGAAATACACTGTTATATAAGTGAAAATAGCAATTATAATATAGAGTTGTTGCTTGTGTAGCATAAGTGCTGCGATTAGTTGCGGAATGATAAACCAGAGCATTTTAACTACAACCGCAGCATTCCGGTTGTGGTGATCATGGCGAATGAGACGGTAGTAAACTACCATATGCATATGCAATCGGTCAGGTTGAAATGGTGATTTTCCCCGGAGAAATTTCTTACGGTAAATAGAGAGCAGCGTTTCACTGATTGGATAGATCATAATTAATAAAGATGTGAATGGGCTATAGTCAGGAACATGTTGCGATAGCTCAAGTAAGATTAAGGTTGCGATAAAACCAAGAAAGTATGCACCGCCATCACCAAGAAAAATTTTTCCCAGCGGGTAATTCCAGAGCATAATTCCAATAACTGCTCCGAGAAGAATCAGAATTGATTGATCTAAATAATGGTAGTTAACCCGATAAGCAATAAAAAGGCAAGTAATTAAAATTGTTGTAAAAGTTGTGATACACAATCCATTATAACCATCAATAATATTAAAGGCGTTGGTAGCACCAAGTAATATGAATATGGTCAAGATAAGACTTAACGGTTCAAAGCGTAGGAAATAGTCAATTATCATGACATTAGTATGTGTCACCATATTGACAATATGTACTGCATAAACTCCAATTAAACAGGCGAATATAACCATTACCAAACGTTGCATTGGGGTTAGCTTTTTTACCAAGTCCTCGGCCAAACCAACGGCAAATACCATCGAGGTTGGTACGAGGAGTTTAACGAAAAATTTAGCCCACAGAGCATGTTCTATGAGACCATATGATGCTACTAACCAAGAGCTAACAAAAATAGCTAATCCAGCAATTCGTGGTGTTGGGACTTTATGAAATTTTTGTACACCTTTTAATTCATGGTCGGCAGAAAATTTGGCGTGGTAGCTATTGGTTTTGATAATGAGCCAGCAAGCAGCAAAAGATAATATAAACGAGTAAATAGCTATCATGTAAAACTTGTCAAAATAAGAATAGAAGTCAAATAATTCGGGATTATAGCATTTTTAAGAACATATTCACCGCCATTTGAATATTGTCGTTGAAACCTCAATGTTAATGGTGCGTTTCTTACTTATGGTTTGACCAATTTACGCACGTATACTCGATTAGGATGGAGTGCTATGCGAACATTTTCGCTACATGAGAGTGGTGATTGGCTTATATAGTCCGCAATAATTTCACCGCATAGTGATGCGGTCAATAGTCCTTTTGCTCCATGAGCCAGATTAAGCCATAAATTGGGCAGATAATTACATGGCGTATCAATCCACGCATTTTTGTCTTTGGTGAGCTTAGCGTAGTCTTGATTAAATTGATCGTAATTGGCTAATGGTCCGACTAATGGTAGGTAATCATAGGTACTAGTTCTAAAATTAGCTTTGCCACTTAGCTGATCGGTTGTAATTTGTGAGATTAATTCGGGTAGTATCTTACTGAAATTAGCCAGATTCTCTTTGTGGTCTTGCTCTCGTACATCTAATGACTCGTCGTTAAACTGAAACGTTGCGCCGAGAGTAAATTTCCCATTACTTTCTGGAGTAATATAACCATTCCCACATAAAACGGTTTTTAATGAACTGGATATATTTTCTACTACGCTGGTTTGTCCGCGAATTTTACGCAGAAATGGTGCTAAATCAGGAATTAAATCTGCTGCGGCATGAGCATTGCATAAAACTAAGTGAGTAAACTTGCGGATGGTAAGATTATTTTTTTCATGAAGCAACCAATGTTCAGCATGATGTTCAATCTGCATGATTTCACAATTCGTAATTAATTTAATATTGGGGTGGTTAAGTAATTCGCTGACTAAACGCAGTGGTTTGAGCCACATTCCATGGCGAAAATAAACTCCACTAAGTTCTTTCTGATTAATTGCAAAACCTGCGAGTTGTTCTATTTGTGTTTTATCAACAGCTGAGATAAACTCAGGAGATAAGTTTGCTTGAAGCAATTGTTGGTTACGTTTAACCTGCTGTGTATTATGTCCTAGCTGAATTAAACCACATGAAGCAAAGTCAGTGTGTTCAATGAGAGTGGTTTTTATTAAGTAATGGCTAAAACGATATGCGGAACAACTTAACTCCATCATTGCGCCACCGAAGGCACTCCAGCTGCCATAAAGCATACCTTGATAATTACCGCTAGCCTCACTGGCAACTTGTGGATTTTTTTCAAAGACCACAACTGAGTAGCCACGGTTTGCCAATGCCCGTGCGGTCGCTGCGCCACTAATTCCAGCACCGATAACTGCGACAATACTTTGTGTTATATTGTGAGTGGGGAAGTCTGGAATTGCATAATATGGACGAGGAATTTTTTTCGTAGTGGGCTGATTGTTGTGTTGGTTAAATTTACCAAAGAGTAAATTACGCTTGTTGGCAAAACCTAAGCCTTTTTGCACTGTAAACCCTGCAGCTTCTAAGTTACGACGCACTTGAGAGTTTGCGGTATAAGTTGCGAAAGTGGTATTGCTATGGCAATGCATTGCAATCTCATTTAGAAGTTGCAAGTTCCACATTTCGTCATTTTTAGCTGGGCTAAACCCATCAAGAAACCAAGCATCCACCTTATGATTTAATTGTGGTAATTGCTCTTGGATATCCCCAATAATTAATGTCAATTTGACATCGTTAGCGAAAGTAAGTCGGTGATATCCTGGTAATAACAAGTAATACTGCTTGGATAGTTCTTCTAATTCACTAGCTAGTTCTGGAAACTGGCTCACAATTTTCCTTAGATCATCCAAAGCTAGAGGATGTTTTTCAAATGACATAAAATGCAATGAGCAGTTTTCCGCGCGCCTAGTGCTTCGCCATAACTGTAGCGTAGTCAGAAAATTTAACCCAGACCCAAAACCACTTTCCGCAATCACAAAAACTTCACCCGCATTGAGTCTAGCAAACCTATCCGCTAAATTATTATGTTGATGAAATACATAACGCTTTTCCTCAATCCCAGATGCCTGCGAGAAAAAAATATCATTAAAGAGTATTGAATAAGCGACGTTATCGCGCCATTCAATTGGCGCATAGTATTGTTGATTAGGCATTTTGTTGGGCTAAAGTAATTGCTAAGTTGGCAAGTTCGTCAGCGCGTTCATTATATTTATCTCCGTTATGCCCACGCACCCATTGCCAGTCAATATCATATTGCTTGCTCAGCGGGTATAATTCTTGCCATAAATCGACATTTTTAACGTTTTTCCAATTCTTTTTAATCCAGCCATCAATCCATTCGGTAATGCCTCGCTTAACGTATTGCGAATCAGTGAAAATAGTAATTGGGCAACTGCGCTTGATCACCTTTAAGGCTTCAATGACAGCGCTTAATTCCATACGGTTATTAGTTGTTTCGGGAGCATAGCCATAAATCTCTTTAACCTTATCGCCATACATGAGAATAGCCCCCCAGCCACCAATTCCGGGATTACCTTTGCAGGCACCATCGGTATAAATAATTAATTTTGTTTGTTGCATACGCGTGCGGTTCCGAAGTCAGGTGATAGTGTTGAGAAAGATTCTAAGTCTTTATATTTAATCAATGTCGGTGTAACAATTTCTTTACGTAAAATTAGTGCAAAGCTATTTGCCATGGTTGGAAACCAGCGATCACCAACCAAATTCATCCAATGATAACGTTTGAGCCGTCGAGATTTGCTAAATGGAGGACAATAGCCAAAAAATTTTCCACCCTCAATGGCGAAATTAAGCGCTTCAAGTTGACTACGAAGTGAGTTTAGAGAAATTAATCGTGCTTTTTTTAAAAGTGGAACTCGATTTTTGCATAGTCCAAACCAGCTGTATTTATTAAAGCAGGTAAGAATTAATTTACCATTGGGCGATAATACACGATAAAGTTCTTGCAACACATGGTGGTAGTTATTTGTGAACTCTAGCACATGTGGACAGACAATCAGATCAATACTATCGCTTTTTATTGGTAAAAAGCGTAAATCGGCAATCATGTCAACGTTAATAGTGAAGTGTTGGTTAATTTTGTTGCCGTGCAGAAAATTAATGTCACTTAATCCAATTTGCAGGGAAAAAGCACCAAAAATGTGGTTAACATTCTGCGTGAAGAACAAACGTTCTTTGCTAAGAATTTCACGTCCGCTTGGCGTGTACAATAACCATTGCTGTAGCCCTTTGCAGTCATAAATCAAGCGTTCTTTATCTTTGCTGACAAAGTGTTTCAAATCTTGTTCTCTGGGGGTGGTCATAGCATTTTTACAGTCGTAGATTAATTAGCTGGAATTATAACATATTTGAGCTTTATCACTAGGGGAGTGAGTGTTGTTATTTATATACAGATTATTTAATAAAATATTATTGCAATTTATAGATGATATGATATAATCATGCTGTGCATTAGGCATAGTACTGATCCTTGGTTGGTTAAGGTAAAGTAGATTATTAACGAGCGTCAACTCAATAATAATCCGATGACAATGCAAACTAATAAAACCGTGGAGTCAATACGTCAATATTGATTCCACAAACTTATGGTTTTTTAGAAAGCTGTAGCTATTCTACATCTATAATATCCTTTCTGTCAAATTATTCCACAAAAATATTGTTAAACATTGTGCTAAACTAAAAATTTAGGAGTTTTCAATGTTTAAAATAATCATTTCAAATGCAAAAAAATACATAGCTAACGATAATAAAAAATGGTTTGATAATGATGCTCGGGAAATCATCGCATGGCTTGGTGAATATAGCGATTCCAAAAATAGTCAAACAGCTTACCGCGTAGTAGTTCTAAGATTTTATATGTGGATGCGACACAATAAACTAGAGCTTAAAGATATAAGTAAAAAAAATATCTATGACTACATCCATTTTGTACGCGATCCTTACGCTGAATGGTGTGGAAATCGTAGTAAAATGACTAATCAGAATTGGAAACCATTTTATAAGCCTTTGAGTCCCAAATCAATAAAATATAATATGCAAATTATAAAGCAGATGTTTATAGAGCTACATCAAAGTGGATATTTAGATAGAAACCCATTTTATTTTCAGATAAAGCTAGCTAGTCAAATAAAGGATTTACCGCAAGAACGCTATTTAACGGTTGATGAATTTGGGCTTATAGATTGTTATATTAGTAGTGAGTTACCAGATAATACATACCATGAACAAGAGATAAAAACTCGTACTCGATGGATATTCAAGGCATTAATTTATACCGCCTGCAGGCGCTCTGAGATAGCTACTGCAACCATGAGCGATATAATACTAAAAAATGGTCGCTTTTGGCTCAAGATAATAGGGAAGGGTAACAAATACGGTGAAATCCCTGTTTTACCAGAGTTAGAGCGCGCATTAAATGAGTATAGAGCATTTTATGGCTTGCCTCCGGTTGATAAACGGATTCATTCCGAGCATCATATTCCATTAATAATCAAGACGTTTCGCAATAATGAATATCTAAAAATGCATAATGGTCACTTGTGGTACATTGTAAAAAGAATTTGTGCCAAGATAGCCAATAAATTAGCTGATGAGGTACTATCTGATAAGCTTAAAAGCGTAACTACGCACTGGCTGAGGCATACATCTGCAACTATACAAGTCGACTCCGGCATTGATATTAGGGTCGTGCAACGTAATCTCCGGCATTCCTCAATCGTTACTACCATGCAATATCAACACGTCGCACAAGATAAACAGTTTGACGAAACTGCTTTAAAGTTCAAAATCTAAATCTCTAATCATCATAGACAAAACGCTGTGGATAAATTACCTAAAATTTGGGGTGATACTCATTTTTTATTGGGCTATCGCCCTAATTTTATGGGTGATTTCAGTTAAAATAAGGGTAATCCCCATTTTTTGGCGTAAAATATTAAATTAAAACAGTATGATTATAGCCCCCATACTAACATACTTTTCATACTCTACAAAGTACAACACCCTTTGGATGTTGATAACTATCAAGTTGGCGGGGTTATCACCCCTAAAAAGTAATCTGCGGTGCATTTAGTAAAAGGGGGTCGACGAGCGCCCCCCTTTAAAACCCCATAAATTAATGCTAGTGCTAAACGTGTTTTAAACACCAATGCCATTTTATACTGGGTTAATGGGTAATTAGAGCGTGATAATCTGATGTTTTTGCTAGACTAGCCCACGAAGTCAGTAGCTGCTTATAAAGGCGTTGGTAATTAGGGGGTAAACCCCCTCACCATTCCGCTAGCGCTCCATTGCGTCGCCTATCGGCTCCTGCCCCCAGATCTCTTATGGTATACGGTACAAGTACAAAAATAATTACACATTTAGTTATCATATATGATAAGATTTGGTCATGAAAAACTGGGAAATTAACTATCATGATCTTGCAAAAAATGAAGTAAAAGCTTTACCCATAAAGCTACTTGCTCGATATTTTGCGCTGGTCGATAGAATGAAAATAAGCGGACCAAATTTAGGGTATCCACATACATCTAAGCTGAGGGATGATCTATATGAAATTAGAGTGTCAGCTCAAGAGGGAATTGCGCGCGCAATTTATTTTTCAATGAAGGATAATCAAATTTGGATTCTTCGATGTTTTATCAAAAAAACACAAAAGACACCAAAAAATGAATTAGAAATAGCATCTAATCGACAAAAGGAGTTGAGCCATGAATAATAAAAATTCAAATTTTCACGAAGAGTTAAGGAATGAGTTATTAAGAGACGCTGAATTTGCCGAAGAATATAATTCATTTAGCCTTAAATTGCAATTAGCCGAAGAATTAAAAATTGCAAGAACAAAAAAAAACATGTCACTAGATGAAGTAGCAAGTAAAATGGAAACATCATCTTCTGCATTATCTAGGTTTGAGGCTGCGGGGAAAACCAACCCGACTCTTGCGACTATCGTTAAATACCTTGAAGCTATCAACTGCCATTTAGAGTTTAGAGTTATTGAGAACGGCAAGAAGAAAAAGTCAGCATGGGTTAGCGCAACGGCGTAAACAACCGCAAGCATCATTAAAATAGCCAGGCTTGTAGTCTGGCTACACTTCAAATTAGGAAGAAACCCTGTGCTAAACGTCTTTAATAACGCAAATAATATCCAAAGCGTAAAGCCGCTTTACCACGTTTGTAAGATGTCATTAAATCTTAAGACCTTTTGGCAGTGTATAGTATGTGAACTCCGTATTCTCACATTTTGAAATATTCCAGCTGTTAATCATCAACCACTCTGTTAAGCCTATTAGCTCATATTTTGACATCAGCTCTATCTCACTGTCTGTAAGGATCAACTTAACTTTACTCACTTCATTAAACTCTTCTAGATTCCATTTCAATCGCTTTATATCTAGCGGGTCATTTCTCATTACATTCTCCTTTTAAAATATTTTCATATTTAAGATTCACTGCTCAAATTGTAAAAGTTTTGTTGATTTCGTTATTTTATCTGCAAATTTGCATATATTTTTTGCTTAATTTGCGGCTATTATTCGCTATTATTCGCTTAAATTTTTTATTTTATTACGCTAAAGTTTCATGATGTTTTTCGTTAAATTT
>JACCDG011135433.1_pt1 | contig 12279 bp, 7 predicted proteins | sample 7442471 | NCBI WGS metagenome assembly JACCDG01 (sample SAMN15323444, study PRJNA562643) | freshwater metagenome | isolation source: river surface water | place: USA:Blue River Watershed | collected 2017-08-17 | reverse complement strand
TAGCTTTGGGAGCGGGTTTGTTTGGTGCTAGTTTTGCTTTTAGTGGTGGTGCAACTGGTATTATAGCTGGTATTTTGACTGCTCGTGGTCTCATGTCTTCGTCCGGTACTTTTGTATTTACAGAGTCTGTATTAGATCAGCGAACTCCTTTGGGGCAAAAAGGTTTGATTGATAAAATGAAAAATTTAGGTTTTCGTGGTAAAAAAGGTGGTGTACTTGAGAAATATGCAAAAATTGGACCAGCTGAAATTACCCAAGAAGATGTTAATGATTGGCGTATAAAGTTAGCTGACGAAAGAGCATATCCAACAGAAGTTTTAGGTCAAGAATTAGCGCGTTTAAGAATTCTAAGTTTAGATAAAGGTGTTGCGGTCAAAGATGCTGCTCGTTTTGGTGCAGAGCAAGAAGTTTTTGTTGATTTGATAAAAGAAGTTTATTTTCAAAGATTAGCAAATAATTTTAAGAAAAATTTAGGAGACAAAGCTTTAGTCATTAATAATGTTTTACAAGTAGAGAAAAATACAACTGAATTATTGACTTCAACACAAGATAAATCGAGAATGAAAGCTATGACTCGTTATGGTATTTCTGCTGCTTTAGGTTTGACAGTGGGTGTTGTTGCTGGATCTAAAGTGCTAGAAATGTTTGGTGGAGCAGATGATGTGGCTCAAAATAGCGCGGAAGCAGTGACTGCTTCTGGTGAGGATGTTGTTAAAAATGGTTTGGTGCCTGATGCTAGTTCAACTGACACTTTAGCATCATCTGATTCTTTGGAAACAGGCGTTAAGGCTACAGAAGCTGGCACTGTCAATCCTAGTGAAATAACAGCAAGTCGTTTTGAAGATGTTATTAAGACAGAACCGGGCATGAGAAATGGTGATTCTATTTGGTTATCAACCAAAGCGATCGTCAAAGCTCATCCAGGTGATTTTGGCTATACTGGAGATCCAGATGACATTGGTTCTATTTCTAAATTTGCAGAAATCAAAACTGCGGATTTAGTGAATCAGCTAGAGCAATCTCAAGGTGGTGATTTGGCTGATTTAGTGCATGATGGTGATAAAGTAGCAGTAGAGTTTGTAGATGGTAAGCCAATTTTAAGTTTTGAGGCTAGCTCCGGTATACAAGCTGGTCATTTGCCAGACTCGATAAGTCAACCTGTAGCGTCCATAGAAAACACACCGGCAGATATTCCAAGTCCAGAGCCAGCTTTGCCAGAAACACCAGTAGTCAATGTAAATAATGTAGATGATTTTGTGAGTGGTAAAACACAGTATTCTACGCAAATTTTACAAGAATCTTTGGCTCAGCCAAGTGATTTAAATAAAGTGATTAATGCTGTTTTTGAAAGTTCTCCAAGTGTTCAGGAGAAGTTTTTGCATGATTTCTATCCAGATTCTTTTACTTTGGATAACAACAAAGCCGAAGTATTTTTGCATTATTTAGATAATGATTCCAACATAAGTGTTAAAAATTTAGATGACATCACTGTCTTGGATCGCTGGGTTCAAAATTTTGATGCTTATGCAAATAGTGATAGATTGCCGGGTAAAGATTGGGAAGTTAGATTGTTGACCAATGAAAAAGGTGAAACTTTTTATGCGATGGTCCATGAGGCTAAGAAACATTTATTTAGACCAGATGAGTTTGAAGTCAACGATGTTGTCAGTAAGGAGTCTGTGATGGTGAAGCAAAATGTTTTGAAAGATTGGTTGCAAAATTCAAAACCTAGTTTATCCCAAGCTATTAGATCGTCTATTGCTGAAGCAGAACTTGTCAAAGAAGTTGAGAATGTATCAGAAGTACCAGCTAGTCAAATACCTGAGCCAGAAGTAGATGCTAGCTTAAAAGATGTGAATTTAGAAAATGGCACAAAAGTTTCTTTTCGATATGATGCAACTGGAAGAATCGCAGGAGTTGATCTTACAGGTAGTAGCACTTCTTCTCAAGAAATATTAAATGATTCTTATCGAGGGATTGTGAGAGAAAAAATGGGTAATGTGACTCCAGATGTTTTGACTACTGTGAGAGCAACAGCCGCGAAAATAGATATGACTAATGATGCTTTGAATCAATTATTAGAAAATGGTCAAAGCGCTACACCAGAGGCTCAATTTTTGAGAGATTCTATTTTGCAAGATATTCAAGGTGTTGAAAGTAGATATGGAGATGTTTTTAAAGATATAAGATTTAATTCTAGAGGGGGCTTGGAGTTTACAGAAGCTGTACCTACAGCGTCAGTAGAGCCAGAAATCCCAACTGGTGGTGGTAGTACTTTTGAGTTGTTGTCAAAAATTAAAGAAGGCGCAAAATTTTATGATACAGAGGATAATGTATTTACCAAAATCAACGGTAAGGTATTTAGATACGACCCGTTAGGTGAGCCAAGTATTGAGGTAAGAAATCAGGTAGATTTAGATAATTTATATAAAAAATAAAAGTTTCAATAATTTAACCTCGCAGATAATGCGGGGTTATTTTAAAATAAAAAAAGAACCCGCCTCCTCACTGCTGTGATTTGACGGGTTTGCGCAATGCGCGACGGAAGGTTAAAAGTTTGTCGGACGGGGCATGGCACCACGCGTGGATTTCTCCTTTGCGGGTGGCAAGGCCTTGAGCGTGGCCTGCTCCGTGACGGGTTGTTCCGGCATCGTCAGGGATTGGATGGCGTCAAAGTACTGGACAACGCCATGTTTGACTTTCATCTCCTCCCAGCGTTTTCCGCGCGTGGTGCTCAGTTGTTCATCCACAGCAGCAAGTCCGGTGTTGAGCAAGGCGTTCATTGTGTCTTGCATACATAAGGCATAACGCGTGGTGTCCCTGAAGACCTTGAAGGTGTCGATTTCTACGAACCTGGACATGTCGGGCGCCGGCAGATTGTCGAGCTTGGTGTCCAGGGCGCTGATCAGTACTCTCAACTCGAGGTCCGTCGCTTCCAATGCATTCAGGCGACTGGTGTTGGGGGAGTTTTCGTAGATACTGCTGATCAGTGGTCTACTGTCGGACTTTCCCCGGATTACCGTCACGACTTTCTTGGCCAATGAGTCGGCTTGGGGTTTTTCGTAGCCGTATCCCAGGATGACTCCGTACCAGGTACGGACATCCATCGCCTTCGTCGAAGCCAGCAGTTTTTCCAAGTCGTTGTTGTACTTGGGCAACCACCGCACGACATCCTTCTTCTTGATCTGGTTCCCTCTCTGGTCGTAGTAGAGGGTGTCAGCACCGGAGATGTTGCTTGCCAACCGTTCCTTCTTGACGATCGCTCCGGCCGAGTTGAAGGCAATGAGATAGGGCACCATCTCAGCATTGAGGGTCGGGGCAGCTGGGATGGTGGCAATGGCTGTCGGCGTGGGTTTGGGTTTTGCAGTGGGCTGGGGCTGAGCATTGGCGGTGCACAGGGTGATGATGGCGATGAAAGCCATCCAGGCGGTGAGCGTGTGCTTCTTCATGGGTCTTCCTTCCGTTTGCATATTGTTGGGCAATGCCCATTGTTGTAGGTGCAATTAGGCTAGAAATAGATTCTAGCTTGACTAAACATTATATACTATTTCAAAACATTTGTCAAGATTAGTTTTTGATTAATATTGACAAATTATAATATTTAGTGTATGATGATAAATCAAACAATTTTGTCTTACAAGGCATTTGTTTGCTCGATCTTCGACATAATCATCACACAACAAAACATAGCAACGGGGAGAGAAGCATGAAAAACGCGGTGTTGGGACTCATTTTTGGCCTTTTGGCCATGGTTCAGTTCGCTTCGGCGAATATGGACATGACGGATGATGAGTTGGATTTGCCGACTGTCGGCACGGCTCAGGTGGACAGGTTTCAGCTGGATGTCTATGGTGCTTCTCAGCTGTTCTCTGCTTTTGAAGATGACAGCATGACCAACAGTCAGTTTTCTTACGCCACTTTCGGTGTGGAAGCTTGGCTCAATGGTCGCCAAAGCCTGAATGTCTTGTCGGTCAAGGGTGAGGGGCAGGTGGCTCATGGTGAAAGTCTTGGTGAGTTTCCTGCTGAGTACTTTGCTCAGCACGATTGGCGTCGGGCTTCTGGTCTTGGCATCAGTCTTCGGGTCGGACAGCAGCGTAGTTTGGTCAAGGAGAATTTTGCTCGACCATACGAGTCTGTCTTGCCTCGAGCCATGGATGTGGAGCTCCCTTTCACTGAGAATCTCAAAGGTGGGGCAGTTTCTGCCTATTGGGAACAACAAGACAGGCTCAAGACTCCGGCAGGGTTTCAAATGAGTTGGGGTTTTGGCAAGCCTGTGTTTGGTCCGCAAAACTCGGATACGCTCTTTGCAGCGTTTCCGGCGCCACAGTGGAGCTGGGGAGCTGGTTACCACATAACGGGGTATTTCAGTATCATCAAGCTTGACCTGGGTTGGGAAAAGGAAGTGGGGCACAATGCCTCGCTCTACAGCTCTCCCCACGAGAGCTTGAATCTGGGTCTGAGCTGGACCTACAACTTCCATCCGGACTATGAGGTTGCACCTGATAACCTCTACGCTGCCAAACTCAACTGGAGATTCTGGCGTTCGCAATCCAAGAAACACAGCTTCTCGATAGCCAGTGGTCTGGATTTCGGGGATCAGGCTGAAGCCTTGCAAGCTTTGCTGGGCTATCAGTGGAAGCCACCCATGAATGCTCTGGTCAAGTTGCAGGTCGGTTATGATAGTCGCTATGAGCAGCCGGTGGCTGCTTTGCGCTACTACTGGCGACCCTGAGAGTGTGATTCGATGAATTCAGCGGCGGGACACCAATTTGGGTCCCGCCGCTTTCTTTTTTATTCAAAATTGCTTAAAATAGAGGTGTAAATTGCTTGGTCTTTAAAAGACTTGACATTTATGAAAAAATGTGTTATTTTAATATGATATTTAAACAATATGTTTGATAATTTAGAGCAAAAAAACAATTTGGACAAACCACAAACTTTGCGTGAAAAATGGCAAGATTTTTGGTTGCCAAGTGAAACTAACAATTATCATCCGCATTCTTTGCAATTTAGACGCATGTTTTTTTACGCTACCTCGGCTGTAGCTATGAAAATTATTGTAGCTATTTTTGTTATTTTATTACCAGTGACCGCTTGGCTTACTCCTGATGTTTTGACACAAGAAAGTAAAAAAATTGTTGTTTTGACAAATGATTTAAGACAAAGTCTCAATGTAAGTCCTTTAACTGAAAACCAAACTTTGAATCAAGCGGCTTATAATAAAGCTGAAGATATGTTATTGCAACAGTATTTTGCGCATATTGGTCCAGATGGTAAGAGAGTTTCAAGTTGGCTCAAGTCTTTGGGCTATGATTATTATATGGCTGGAGAAAATTTAGCCATGGGTTTTGCTTCGGCTGAAGAAGTAGTAGAAGCTTGGAAAGATAGTCCAACTCATTATGCTAATTTAGTTGATCCAAGTTTTACGGAAATTGGTGTGAGTATGATCAGTGGGGAGTACGATGGCATGGACACAAGTTTGGTAGCGCAAATGTTTGCCTATCCAAAAAAAGTTGTTGTAGCTGCTGAAATTGTAGTGCCAGCCCCAGAAAATCAAGTGCCAGCACAAAAACCAGTGGAAACTCCAAAGCCAGTAGAAACTAAGATTATTCAAGCTACTAAAGTCCCAGCTACACCAAGACCAGTTGTTCAAACTCAAAATCCAGCTCCAGTCGTAGAAGTAGTAGAAAATCAACCGGCAAATGATTTGAAAAATGCTAATCTTGTAAGTGAAGAAAATATTGTCACTTCAGCCGCCATTGAAACGCCTGAGGAGACGACAGTGGATTTATTAGAACCAAAAGAAGACCTAGTTTTAGAAAACGTAGAAGCTAATAATACAAGAGAGGAGATTGTGACGCTTTCTGAGACTAATGAGATTTTGACAGATGTGACGCCACCAGAAGTGGATTTATTAAAAACAAAAATTATCATTGATCAGCCGGATAACAAGACAGAAGCCATTATTAAAATAGATGCTTATTTGAGTCTTGATACACAAGAAGCTTTTGTTTCTTGGGCAGGAGAAAAAATTAGTCTAGCAAATGAAGGTGATGGTCATTGGGTAGCTTATGCTACTTTGACAGCTGAACAAGCCGATAAAATTTTGAATCCTATTATTTTGCCAAATATTACGGCGATTGATCAGTTTGCTAATAAAAGTGTAGTAGATTTAGGTCTTGAGCAAATCAAACCAGTCAAAACTTCTTTGTTGAATCAGTATTTTTTCCTAAAAAAAATCAAGGCAGATGGAGCGGGAGCTTTGTTTAATATTTCAATCATCTATTATAAAATTTTTGCTTTATTATTGAGTGTTGCTTTGGCTTTGAACATATTTGTTCATATCAAAAAGCAAAATTATAGAGTAATTGGATCAGCTGTTATGTTTTTGATTTTATTAGCTCTGTTAATCATTTTTTAAAAATAGTTGATTAAAATCAATTTTGTGTTATAATTTTGTGTTATAGAAATTTTATGAAAAAAATAATCACTGTTATTACTATAAGTAGTTTAATTTTCAGTGCCAGCATGAGCTACACCTTGCCAGCTTTGGCTATGAGCATGGAAGTTGCGGAAAAAGGCGTTGATCTTATCTCTGATCAAATGAAAGAAAATACTAAGGATGGCTCAGTCACACCTGGTATTTCAAATTCTAGTGGTAACTCTAGCTCGTCTTCTAGTAAAAATAAGGCCAATACTCGCAATCAAAGGCCTGTGCTAGAAAGTATTGCTTTCAAAATGTCACCAGAACAAATGTCTGATGAGGCTAAAGATTGGCAAACTTTGTATGGCAATTTAAATAGGGGCTTTTTTATTAATATTCCTACCAGTAGTTTTCATTATGGCTATCAGTTTATCAAAATCTCTGACAGTAGTGTAAACACGGGTATTGCCTCTGGCAGTCATCCTTTTACTTTGATTTCTGCCCCAGCTGCTTTTGATACTTATTATCAAGCTTCAGATCCGATGCATGCCATTGCCAATGGCGAAGCGCCGATATTTTATATGCGTTCCCATGACGATAATTCATTGAGCTTACTAAATGGTTTGAATAGTCAAAGACACTGGAGAATAGGCGCTACTTGGCCAGCTGGCGAGTATAGGGTTTCTGGTCGTTTGATGGGTGAAAATGGTTTAGACAGTGAGCCTATTATTATATCATTTTTCATTTCTCACAATGATGACAATGGTGAGCATAATTATGTGCCTGAAACAGTTGTGGATAACTATACAGTAGCATCTGGTTCTTTACTAAATGTGAATGTAGCCAATGGCATCTTAGCTAATGATATTGATTTAGACGGTCCAGATGAGTTAGTAGCTTTAAGAACCAGTATTGTTGATGGTTTAGGAACCGAAGATTTATTGCACGGCAGATTTAATCTACGCGCCGACGGTAGCTTTGCTTACCAGTCAGTAGATGGTTTTGTCGGTACAGCAGTGTTTTATTATCGAGCTTTTGATGGGCAAGATTCTTCTCGCACAACCATTGTGACTATTAATGTGACGGCGATAGATTCAAATCAAGCACCGATAGCAGTAGAGGATTCTTATACAGTACGATCTGGATCTTTGCTGGATGTTAATGAAGCGACTGGTGTTTTAGTTAATGATACTGATCTAGACGGCCCAAGTGATTTAACGGCCATTAGAACTAGCATAGTTATTGGTTTAGAACCTGAAGATTTATTACACGGCAAATTTACTTTGCGCTCAGACGGTAGCCTTACTTACAAACCGGTAGATGGTTTTGTCGGTGTAGCTAAATTTTGGTACAAAGCTTTTGATGGTGAAGATTATTCTCGAGCAACTTTAGTGACTATCAATGTCACAGCCTCAGACGTAAATCAAGCGCCGGTGGCTGTAGCTGATAGCTATGAAACTGTAAATAACAGTGACTTAAATGTTTCAGCTGCCAGTGGAGTTTTGGCTAATGACACAGATAGTGAGCATCAAGCTTTAAGAGCTATTTTAAACACTACTGTTTCTAATGGTGTGTTGACTTTGAATTCTGATGGTTCATTTAGTTATAATGCTACTGATGGTTTTGTTGGTAATGATGTCTTTACTTATCGTGCTTTTGATGGCGCTTTATATTCAGAGATTGTTAATGTGAGTCTCAATGTCACAGCTCCATCAAGTGGTGGCAGTAGTGGCGGTAGTAGTGGTGGAGGAGGATCTGTGCGTAATCCTCGCAATGCTCAAATTGTCATCAATAACAACGCTGTTTCTACCAATACTGTTTCTGTCAATTTGACTTTATCGGCTGACAATATGATTGCTGCTTATGCGCCTTTAGAAATGCGTATTAGTAATTTTTCAAATTTTGATAACGCTTCTTGGCGTCCTTATGCCACAACTACTTCTTGGACTTTATTGAGTGGTAATGGCAACAAAACTGTCTATGCTCAATTTAAAAATAAAAGAGGTGTAAGCAGTAATGTTTCTGATAGTATTCAATTGATTAGTGGTCAAGTTTTGGGTGACAGAGATTGCAGTGGTGTAGCTGGTAGTTTGTTTTCTTTATTAAATCGTAAAGATGCGACTGTTTATTATATCAGTGCAGATTGTAAGAAACATGCTTTCCCTGATCCAAAAACTTATTACACTTGGTACAATGATTTTAGTAAAGTTGTCAAAATCACAGCTAGCGAATTGGATTTATATTTAGAAGGTAATGTTATTTCTTATCGTCCAGGTATCAAGCTGGTGACAACAGTAGATACAAACAGAGTTTACGCTGTTGAACCTGATGGCGTTTTGCGTCACATCACTTCCCCAGCTATGGCTAGAGCTTTATATGGTGAGAACTGGCAAAATTTAGTTCAAGATGTTATTACTGGGTATTTCGCCACTACTTATAGCCAGGGATCTTCTTTGAATGATTTATTACCTACTGGTACTTTAGCTAAAGAGCCTGATAATGACACTATCTACTATGTCCAAAATGGTCAGAAGCGCCCTTTCTCTAGTTTAGCTGCTTTTAATGCCAACTATTTCCGTATGAAAGATGTGGTGATTAAAAATAGCTTAGCAAATTATGGTGTGGGTGGTACTATTAATCGTTTTGATACTTCACTGTTGCCTTACCCATTGATTGATTAAAAATTATAATACAAATAAAAAAACTTCCATCTTAAATAGTTTGGAAGTTTTTTTTATTCTAAAGATTTAAATATTTTTTCTACCTGCTTGGGATTTTCTACGGCGACCAAAAGTTTTCTTAGATTGCTGGCGTCTGGGCGCCCTTTGACGTAGAATAACAAATGTTTACGCATTTCTCTGAAGCCACTGGCCCCTTTGTTTTCATAAAGTAATTGGGCATGGGTGATAGCAGTTTTTTGAATTTCTGGCCAAGTGATTTCTTGGTAAGTGCCAGTATTGATGTAATCTTTGATTTGTTTAAAGAGCCATGGTTGTCCATAAAGAGCTCGAGATAGAGCAATGCCATCAGCTTGTGTATAGCGCAGGTCATCAACGACAGACTCAATCGTTTGGAAAGAGCCGTTGATCAAGAAAACTCCAGTTTTGAAAGCAAGTTTTGCTTCTTTTAGAGTTTCCAGGTTTACTGGCCCGGTAAAAGGTTTTTCATAAGTACGACCATGAATGATCATTGCTTTGACTGGTAAATCACTGAGAGTCTTGATAAAGTCAAAAACTGTAATTTGACCTTGTTCAGGCTGACCTTGAATGGCATTGAGGCCCAGTCTACTTTTGACAGAAACAGGTATATCAACGGCTTCGATGGTAGTGGCTACTATTTTTTTGACAGTATCTAGGTCTCTCAGAAGACAAATGCCACCACCGTGACCTGCTACTTTTTTAGCTGGACAGCCAAAGTTGATATCAATGCCAGCTATACCCAAAGACTCGACGACTTTGGCAGCTTTTGGGTACATATCTACTCTTTTGCCAAACAATTGTACTACTACTGGCTGTTCAGCGGCTGCATATTCGATCATTTTTAGAGTTTTTTTGCTATTATAATTTAAAGCCTCAGCTGAGACAAACTCGGTGTGAACGACATCGGCTCCCCACATTTTACAGATTTGGCGCCAAGCCGAATCAGTGATGCCGGCCATAGGCGTCATCGAAATGATGGGTTTATTGAGTTGTTCCCAAAAATTGTTCATGGCAATTGGATTATTAAAACTCCATATTTTATGGAGTTATAGCATAGATTTGAAGTTTTGTAAAAGTCTTTAGAGCCAGTCTTTTTTGCGGAAAAATATCAAAAAAGTGATTATCATACAAATCATGATACTAAGTATGATAAAAAAATCATAAGGCCCATTAACTAATGGCATTTTTTTAGCATTCATACCGAAAATGGAAGCAATGAGGTTGGCGGGGATAATGACCACAGAAATGACAGTCAAAATTTTCATGATGTCATTTGTTTTGTTGGTGATCAATGATTCGTTGGTTTCTTGAAAGGCATTGATATTTTCTTTTTGGGTTTCTAAAATATCCCAAATATCTTTGGTGCGGTCTAAAATATTGCTAAAATAAAGATTGGTCTGATCTGGCATAAAAAATCTATTTTTAGCATCCATTAGTTTTTTGATGATATTTTTGTGTGCTTGCATAATTTTACGCAAGTTCACAATGTTTCTTTTGATGTTGAGGATTTCTCTAACTACTTTTTGCTCTTCACCTTTAAAGATTCTTTTTTCTACATCCTCAATGTCTTCTGAGACATGGTCAAGCATAGGTAAAGTGTGTGTCTGTAAGCGATGTAAAATTTCGTATACCAAGTTTACCTGAAAACCTGACATGTACATGTCTTGACTTTGGATATTATTTTGTAGTTCTTGGAAAAAGTCATTGACTACTGGGTTTAAACCATCGCTGAAAGTGATGACATATTTTGCACCCACAAAAAAATCAATCTCACTTGATTCTATTTCTTTGGTATGTCGATTATAAACTGGAAAAGTGAGGATGAAAAATAAATAGTTATGGTATTGGCTGATTTGTGGTCTTTGAACTCTGACTAAACAATCTTCTAAGTCTAATTTGTGAAATTTGTATTCATCACCAATAAACTCAATCTCTTTACGAGTTGCTTTGTGAATATGAGTCCAAGATATTTTTTTTGTTTTTATTTTTTGTACTGACATGATTTTTTGATACAATCTAATATCATTATAGTATTTTTTTCCCAATTAGTAAATTGCAAAATAGATTTTGGAAAAAATAGTGGATTTATGTTATAATTATTTTGCTTCAATTATTTTGAGATGAGAGATAGACAAGTAGGATCAATTTGGCGCAGTATTTATAACTCTAATATTTTTATTAGTGTTTTGTTGGTTATTTTGATCTTATCTATTTTGAAAGTTGGTAAAGAGTTAGCTAGGCGTCATCAAATAAACAAAGAGATTAATTATTTGAATCAACAATTAGCTGAAGCTCAGCTCAATCGTGATAAGCTACAGGATCTGATTTCATATTTGGAAAGTGATCAATATGTAGAGGAGCAAGCTCGCTCTCAGCTAAATCTTAGTAAACCAGGTGAAAAAAGAGTCGATCTATCGCTAGCGCCAGAAACTTTAGCTATTCAGCAAGACATTGATGATAGATCCAATGCTAAAAAATGGTTTGCTTATTTTTTTAAATAGTTTTTAAGACATTATTGCATGAAAAAGAGATTGATTTTAGCTGCTTGTATATTGGGTTTTTTGCTTTTGCTTTCTTGGTTGAGCTCCATTTTGATTTTGCAAAATAAATTACCACTCAATGCAGCAATGCTCTTAAGTCGTTTTTATAAAATTAAAGCCGCTGAAGTGGTGGAATCTAATCACACTTACCCAGTTTATTTGGCTGATTATTTGAGACATCGTAATTCACTGGAGAGTTTTAGTAAAAATTTTACTAGCACAGAAGAAGTCAATATAGCTGATTTAGCTTGGCAGGGTGTGGTCAGAGATTTGTGGGTAAATAATTTGGCTAAAAATTTTAAAATTGAAGTTGCAGATTCTGAGATAGAAGAGTATTTGCAATTTACTTTTAGCGTAGAAGATTCAGCTAAATTAGCCGAGTTTGCCAAAAATGACTATAATCTTTCTCTCAAAGATTTTAAAAATAAAGTTATTAGACAGTATTTGCTAGAGATGAAGGTTTATCAGAAATTGTTGGAAAACTATAACGACAAAGAGGGTATCACTAAAGCACAAGATGCTTATGCAGAATTAGAAGCTGGCACAGATTTTGACGAAGTTGCGCAAAAATATTCTTCAAGCCCAAACAGCGCCGACACAAGTATTTGGGTCAAAG